>OLFS01001315.1_pt1 | contig 20140 bp, 15 predicted proteins | sample 1605491 | NCBI WGS metagenome assembly OLFS01 (sample SAMEA3888921, study PRJEB22519) | human gut metagenome | biome: human gut; feature: human-associated habitat; material: faeces | place: Denmark | collected 2011 | reverse complement strand
TGACAATCGCCCACACCACCAACGGCGGCGCGATCATGGCGCCAATAGAGGAACCGACGTTGAAGTAGCCCACCGCGATAGAGCGCTCTTTTGCCGGGAACCATTCAGAACTGGCTTTCAGCCCGGCAGGGATCATCGCGGCTTCCGCTGCGCCGACTGCGCCGCGAGCCAGCGCCAGGCCGCCCCAGCTGCCTGCCAGCGCGGTTGAGCCGCAGAATATCGCCCAGGCGATAGCAAAGAAGGCATAGCCGATTTTGGTCCCGAGAATATCGAGGACGTAACCCGCGACAGGCTGCATGACGGTGTAGGCAGCGGAATAGGCTGCAATGATATAGGAGTACTGTTGAGTCGAGATGTGTAACTCTTCCATCAGCGTCGGCGCGGCCGCCGCCACGGTGTTACGGGTCAGGTAGCCCAGCACGGTGCCTAGCGTCACCAGCGCAATCATGTACCAACGTAACCCTTTAATTTTACGCATGTAAAACCTCATCGTTTTGTTATTTCCGCAAAGATCGCGGTCATCTTCCTGCCTGTGGCAGAGGATGCTGTTTACGACGGGGTAACCAAAAAAAGCCGGTACGCCCGAACGTTGCCATAAATAAATTTTGCTAATTCGGTTTCCGTACCGGTCAATCCGATGATGAATCATCGGTAACTATGCATTCCGTCGGCTTATGTATCGCGACGGCAGAAAGATAACTTGTCATACAACTTTAAAAGGTGAGTGCCATCACAAAAGTATGAATCTTAGCGTGGTTATTATTTCGATTAGGCGATGCCAGAGCTGGCGCGGCTTGAGGCGATGTTTACCACTTCGAGGGTAAACAATTTGTCGGTATTTATTGATCTATCTCACGAAAATATCTACAGGTTATGGAAATTGGTGTGATAACTTTGTCAGCATCGCTACATAAGCAATCAGACGCACTCGTTGAGAGGAAGACGATAATGACCCCGTTTATGACAGAAGATTTTCTACTTGATACTGAATTTGCCCGCCGTCTGTATCATGATTATGCGAAAGACCAGCCTATCTTCGATTACCATTGCCATCTGCCGCCACAGCAAATCGCCGAAGACTACCGGTTCAAGAATCTGTATGACATCTGGCTGAAAGGCGACCATTACAAATGGCGCGCGATGCGCACTAACGGTGTCGCTGAGCGCCTGTGTACCGGCGACGCTTCCGACCGCGAGAAGTTTGACGCGTGGGCGGCGACGGTTCCGCATACGATCGGCAACCCGTTATACCACTGGACGCACCTTGAACTGCGTCGCCCATTCGGCGTGACAGGTAAGCTGCTTTCTCCGTCGACTGCGGACGAAATCTGGAATCAGTGCAACGAACTGCTGGCGCAGGATGAATTCTCCGCACGCGGCATCATGCAGCAGATGAACGTGAAAATGGTCGGCACGACTGACGATCCGATCGATTCGCTGGAGCATCACGCAACGGTCGCAAAAGACAGCAGCTTCTCCGTGAAAGTTTTGCCAAGCTGGCGTCCGGATAAAGCCTTCAATATTGAGCAGGCGACCTTCAACGATTACATGGCAAAACTGGGTGAAGTGTCGGACACCGACATTCGCCGCTTTACCGATCTGCAAAGTGCGCTGACCAAACGTCTGGATCATTTTGCGGCGCACGGCTGCAAAGTTTCCGACCACGCGCTGGATGTGGTGCTGTTCGCAGAGTCCAGCGACGCTGAACTGGATAGCATTCTGGCACGTCGCCTGGCAGGCGAGACGCTGAACGAACATGAAGTGGCGCAGTTCAAAACGGCTGTGCTGGTGTTCCTGGGGGCGGAATATGCGCGTCGCGGTTGGGTACAGCAATACCATATTGGCGCCCTGCGCAATAACAACCTGCGCCAGTTCAAACTGCTGGGGCCGGATGTGGGCTTTGACTCCATCAACGACCGTCCGATGGCGGAAGAGTTATCAAAACTGCTCAGCAAACAGAATGAAGAAAACCTGTTGCCGAAAACCATTCTCTACTGCCTGAACCCGCGCGATAACGAGGTGCTGGGCACCATGATCGGCAACTTCCAGGGTGAAGGGATGCCGGGCAAAATGCAGTTCGGTTCCGGCTGGTGGTTCAACGATCAGAAAGACGGCATGGAACGTCAGATGACGCAACTGGCGCAATTGGGTCTGTTAAGCCGCTTTGTCGGCATGCTGACCGACAGCCGCAGCTTCCTGTCTTATACCCGTCACGAATACTTCCGTCGCATTCTCTGCCAGATGATTGGCCGCTGGGTGCAGGCCGGTGAAGCCCCGGCAGATAGTCAACTGCTGGGCGAGATGGTGAAAAACATTTGCTTTAACAATGCGCGTGACTACTTCGGCATTGAACTGAACTAAGGTCTGGGGTTGATATGCAATACATCAAAATCCATGTGCAGGATAACGTTGCGGTCGCGCTGGCTGATTTGGCGCAGGGAACGGAAGTCACTGTGGACAACCACACCGTAACGCTTCGCCAGGATATTGCTCGCGGACATAAATTTGCGCTGAGTGACATCAGGAAAGGGGCGTACGTGATTAAGTATGGTCAGCCTATCGGCCATGCTTTGACGGACATTGCGGCGGGTGAACATATTCACGCCCACAATACTCGCACCAATCTGAGCGATTTGGATGAGTATCGCTATCAACCCGATTTTCAGGATCTTCCTGCGCAACCGGCGGATCGCGACGTGCAGATTTATCGTCGCGCTAATGGGGACGTCGGGGTACGAAACGAACTCTGGATCCTGCCAACCGTTGGCTGCGTCAACGGGATTGCGCGCCAGATCCAGAGCCGTTTTCTGAAAGAGACGAATGATGCAGAGGGCACTGACGGTGTCTTCCTGTTCAGCCACACCTACGGCTGCTCGCAGCTTGGCGACGATCACATCAACACCCGTACCATGCTGCAAAACATGGTCCGTCATCCGAACGCCGGCGCGGTGCTGGTGATTGGCCTGGGATGTGAAAACAACCAGGTCGATGCCTTCCGCGAAACGCTGGGCGACTTCAATCCTGAGCGTGTGCACTTTATGATTTGTCAGCATCAGGACGATGAAGTGGAGGCGGGACTTGAGCATCTTCATCAGCTTTATGACGTGATGCGCCACGACAAACGCGAGCCGGGGAAACTGAGCGAGCTGAAGTTTGGTCTGGAGTGTGGTGGTTCAGACGGGCTTTCCGGGATTACCGCGAACCCGATGCTTGGTCGCTTCTCTGACTACATAATTGCCAACGGCGGCACCACCGTGCTGACCGAAGTGCCGGAGATGTTCGGGGCGGAGCAATTGCTGATGAGTCACTGTCGCGACGAAGAAACGTTCGGCAAACTGGTCACCATGGTCAATGACTTCAAGCAGTATTTTATCGCCCACAATCAGCCGATTTACGAAAACCCTTCGCCGGGTAACAAAGCCGGTGGGATCACTACGCTGGAAGACAAGTCGTTGGGCTGCACGCAGAAAGCGGGTTCCAGTCAGGTGGTTGACGTGCTGCGCTACGGCGAGCGTTTGAAAACCCACGGTCTGAATCTGCTGAGCGCGCCGGGTAATGATGCGGTTGCCACCAGTGCGCTGGCGGGTGCCGGTTGTCACATGGTGTTGTTCAGCACCGGTCGCGGTACTCCTTACGGCGGATTTGTGCCGACGGTGAAAATTGCCACCAACAGCGAACTGGCGGCGAAGAAAAAGCACTGGATCGACTTTGATGCGGGCCAGTTGATCCACGGCAAAGCGATGCCGCAACTGCTGAATGAGTTCATTGATACCATCGTCGATTTCGCCAACGGTAAGCAGACCTGCAACGAACGCAATGATTTCCGCGAACTGGCTATCTTTAAAAGCGGCGTAACGTTGTAAAAAGTGCCGAATGACGGCAAAACGCCTTATCAGGCCTACGCTGGCAGGCCTGATAAGCGCAGCGCCATCAGGCATTGTTAATGGAGTTGATGTCGTTTATGACCGCGTATTGGCTGGCTCAGGGCGTCGGTGTGCTCGCGTTTCTGATTGGCATTACGACGTTTTTCAACCGCGATGAGCGCCGCTTCCGACTCCAGCTTGCCGTCTATAGCGCCACGATAGGCGTACACTTCTTTCTGATGGGCGCCTGGCCCGCCGGGATGAGCGCGGAACTCAATACCGTGCGTACTCTGGTGTCGATGCGCACCCGCAAACTGTGGGTGATGGCGCTGTTCATTATCCTCACCCTGGTGCTAGGGCTGGTGAAACTACAGCATGCGATGGAAATTCTGCCCATCATCGGCACGCTCGCCAGTACCTGGGCGCTGTTCCGCTGTAAAGGATTAACGGTGCGCTGCGTGATGTGGTGTGCGACTGCCTGTTGGGTGGTACACAACTTCTGGCTGGGATCGATCGGCGGAACGCTGATTGAAGGCAGTTTTCTGGTGATGAACGGGCTGAACATTATTCGTTTCTGGCGTATGAAACGCCGGGGAATCGATCCATTCAAAATTGAGAAAAGCGTACAGGAAGAGACCCCTTCCGCCAGATGACGGAAGGGTTTAAGGCTTAGCTACGCAGCGCGTTATTCGCCAGACGTTCGTCTTCAGCCTGGCAGGCTGCCGCGGTAAACAGGACGTCAGTGGAGGAGTTCAGCGCCGTCTCACAGGAATCCTGCAGCACGCCGATGATAAAGCCGACAGCAACCACCTGCATGGCGATATCGTTCGGGATACCAAACATATTACAGGCCAGCGGGATCAGCAGCAGCGAGCCACCTGCAACACCGGATGCGCCGCAGGCGCACAGCGAGGCGACCACGCTCAACAGCAGCGCGGTGGGCAGATCCACCGGAACGCCCAGCGTATGCACCGCTGCCAGCGTTAACACCGTAATGGTGATCGCCGCGCCCGCCATATTGATGGTGGCGCCCAGCGGAATAGAAACGGAATAGGTATCGCGATCCAGATTCAGTTTTTCACACAGCGCCATATTCACCGGAATATTCGCTGCTGAACTTCGGGTGAAGAAAGCATAAACGCCGCTTTCACGCAGGCAGGCAAAAACCAGCGGATACGGATTGCGACGAATTTTCCAGAATACCAGCAATGGGTTGATCACCAGCGCGACCAGCGCCATACAGCCGACCAGCACAACCAGCAGTTGCGCGTAGCCCCACAGCGTGGAGAAGCCGGTGGTGGCGAGGGTCGATGCGACAAGACCAAAAATACCAATCGGGGCAAAGCGGATCACCAGTTTCACCATAAAGGTCACGGCGTTCGACATATCATTGACCAGATTTTTGGTGGTGTCGTTGCCGTGACGCAGGGCAAAACCAAGGCCGACCGCCCACACCAGGATGCCGATATAGTTGGCATTCAGCAGCGCATCAATAGGGTTAGAGACCATGCTCATCAGCAGGCCACGCAGTACTTCTACAATGCCTGACGGCGGCACGATATCATGCGAACTGGTGACCAGATGCAACGTTGAAGGGAAGGCGAAGCTGAAGACTACCGCGGCGAGCGCCGCAGAAAACGTCCCCAACAGATAGAGAAACAGAATCGGGCGAATGCTGGTTTTTTGCCCGTGCTGATGGTTGGCGATCGACGCCATCACCAGCATCAGAACCAGAATCGGGGCGACGGCTTTTAACGCACCGACGAACAATGTGCCGAGCAAGCCAACGGCAATGGCTGCCGGTTTTGAAATCCATGCCAGTATGATCCCCAGTACGAGACCTACCAAAATTTGTTTAACCAGGCTTCCTTGAGCCAAACGCTGTAGCAGCCCCGATGAACGTTGCGTAGTCATTTCTTGATCCTTACAGTGTGTTGTTGCTCATCCTTCGCGCGTTCTATGGACGCCGCTTTCCGGATGTAACAAAGTGTTTGCCTGGTTGAGTATAAGGAAAGATAACGCTTCGGGAAGCGAAATATGCTGGATTTCATGCTGCGGTCATGTTTTGTAACTTGGTGTTAACAGTATTGTGACATGTTCTACAAAAAGCAGAGGCCAGATTATCTATTGGCCGGGGACGCGCTAGCGTCGCCCGGCACGACAGAATTACGCCTGCTGTTTCTTATCATGCTGGTAGTTGACCCAGGCGTTGATCAGTAACGTCACGACCAGGATGCCAAATACCACGCCGAGCGAAATCGCAATCGGGATATGGTAGAAGTCGACGATCAGCATCTTTATACCGATAAACACCAGGATCACCGCCAGACCGTATTTCAGCATAGAGAACCGCTCTGCAACTCCCGACAGCAGGAAGTACATGGCACGCAGGCCCAGGATCGCGAACAGGTTAGAGGTCAGAACGATGAACGGGTCAGTCGTAACAGCAAAAATAGCCGGAATACTGTCGACCGCAAAAATAACGTCGCTCAGTTCCACCAGGATCAGCACCAGCAGCAGCGGCGTGGCATACAGCAGACCCTTTTTACGCACGAAGAAATGTTCGTTCTCGATAGTATCCGTCATGCGCAGATGCCCGCGCAGCCAGCGCACCAGTGGTTTATCGCCAATGCCGGCGTCATCTTCTTTCGCCAGCGCCATTTTTACCCCGGTAAACAGCAGGAAAGCGCCAAACACATACAGCATCCATTCGAACTGCGTAATCAGCCAGGTACCAGCAAAAATCATTATCGTACGTAGTACGATGGCACCCAGCACGCCGTAGACCAGTACCCGACGTTGCAGGGCAGGCGGCACTGAGAAGTAGCTGAACAACATCAGCCAGACAAAGACGTTATCGACGGCGAGGGATTTTTCGATCAGATAACCCGTGAGGAACGCCAGCGCCTGCGGATCGGCGACGGCGCGGCCTTCGGTTTGTACCAGGTACCACCAGAATGCAGCGTTAAACAGTAGCGAGAGCGTGACCCAGACCAGGGACCAGGCAGCCGCTTGCTTCATGGTCATCGTATGTACGCCACGACGCCCCTGCAAAAAGAGGTCGATAGCCAGCATGATCACCACAACAACAGCGAATCCGCCCCATAACAACGGTGTGCCGACAGTATTCATCATCATTCCTTACACATAAAAAAAACGGCCAACGTCGGAAGACGTCAGCCGCTGCTTTTTATGCATAGACCTCGCCTTCCGGCAAGGTCTCACTTACAACAAAAAAAGAATGCGTTAGCGCATTCCTTTGTCGTTGCCCGGTGACCGGATGTGGTTTTTCACACATCGTAATGACGATCGACCGACAATGAAGTTACTCCCCTTTGCAGGTAACAAAATATGACAGGCCACGCATTCCGTCAATGGCCTGTAACATCTGTTTTACAATGTTTTACGCAGTCGCTGCGCGGCTGGCATTGTCTGCCGGGAAGGTGACGCCGGTCTGGCGACGAATCTCGGTTAACAGTTTTGCCGTGATGCGACTGTTGGACAATCCAGGGTGATTCACTTCATTGGCGTCCACCAGTGCTGCAAACGCCTGTGCCTCATACAGCATAGTATTGATGTGCTGCGGTTGGGTAAGATCCTGGGTTTTCCCGCCGCGCGGAACAAAACAAACCTTCTGGCATTCGGAGATTTTTTCGATCACCAGCGATCCGGCTTCGCCCTGAATTTCACTGTCGACAACGGAATCACTCACTTTGGAATGCTGGAGGGTGACGCTGAAATCACCGTAGTCCATCACCACCACGCCGTGGGCATCGACACCGCTCTCCAGCAGACTGGCAGAGGCCTGTACGCTGTGCGGTTCGCCCCATAGCGCCACGGCGGAAGCCAGGCAGTAGAAGCCAATGTCCATGATCGAGCCATTGGAGAAGGCTGGGTTAAAGGTGTTCGGGTTTTCGCCGTCAAGATAGCGCTGATAGCGCGACGAATACTGACAGTAATTGAGGAACGCTTTGCGCATTTTACCGACTTTCGGCAGCGATTGTTGTAACAGCAGGAAGTTAGGCAGACTGGCGGTTTTAAACGCTTCGTAAAGCACCACTTGATTTTCCCGCGCACAGGCGATGGCGGCTTCGACTTCGGCCAGATTCGACGCCAGTGGCTTCTCACAGATCACATGCTTTTTATAGCTCAGAAACAGTTGGGTCTGGGGAAAGTGCAGCGAGTTCGGGCTGGCAATGTACACGGCGTCAATCGCCTCGCTTTGCGCCATCGCATCCAGCGAGGTAAACAGATGCTCGACGAGGTAATCATTGGCGAAGGTTTGCGCCTGTTCGAGGCTGCGGGAATAGACTGCGGTTAACTTATATTTGCCGGTCTCATGGGCGGCATCCACAAACTGGCGGGTGATCCAGTTTGTGCCAATCACTGCGAAACGTATCATAAATGCCTTCAGGCTCCATAAAGGGATTTTGTCGTCAATTTAGCACGCCTTTATGACAAAGCCAGTGCGCTACTGCGCAGTTTCCTTTAACGACAACTGCGTCAACCAGAGGCGGGTATCAAATTCCAACTGGTGATAGTGCGGTTCCATGTGACAGCAAAGCTGATAAAACGCCTTGTTGTGCTCCTTTTCCTTCAGATGCGCCAGTTCGTGGACGACGATCATTCGCAAAAAGGGTTCCGGCGCGTTGCGAAACACGGTGGCGACGCGGATCTCGGCTTTCGCTTTCAGCTTGCCGCCTTGTACGCGAGAGACCGCTGTGTGCAGGCCGAGCGCATTCTTCAGCACGTGGATCTTATTGTCATACATCACTTTGTTGATCGGCGGGGCGTTACGCAGAAATTGATTTTTCAGATCCTGGGTGTATTGCCAGAGCGCTTTATCCGTCGCGAAATCATGCGTTCCCGGATAGCGCTTTTCCAGCACCGCGCCCAGCCGTTGCTCGGCAATCAGCGTGCGCACCTGAGAAAGCAGGTGCTCCGGGTAGCCCTGGAGGTAAGTTAATTGGCTCATCGTCACCCATGCAAATCATAAAAAGTGTATACTCACGCACCCTTTTACGGGATACGCCGAAATTTTACCATTCAGGAGGGCCGATGAGCCACACAGACAACGGTTTCCGTTCACTGACACTAAAACGTTTCCCGGAAACGGACGACGTTAACCCACTGTTGGCGTGGGAAGCGGCCGATGATTATCTGCTGCAACAGGTGGACGATACGGAGATTCGCGGCCCGGTGCTGATCCTGAATGATACCTTCGGTGCGCTGAGCTGTGCGCTGGCGGAGCAGTCGCCGTACAGCATTGGTGATTCGTATTTAAGCGAACTGGCAACGCGGGAAAACCTGCGCCATAACGACCTCGCGGAGTCCAGCGTCAAGTTTCTCGACAGCACGGCAGAGTACCCGCAGGCGCCGGACGTGGTGCTGATCAAAGTGCCGAAAACGCTGGCACTGCTGGAGCAACAGTTGCGCGCGCTGCGAAAAGTGGTGACCCCGCAAACCCGTATCATTGCTGGCGCGAAGGCGCGGGATATCCATAACTCCACGCTGGAGCTGTTTGAGAAAGTGCTCGGTCCAACGACTACCACGCTGGCGTGGAAAAAGGCGCGTCTCATCAATTGCACCTTCAGCGAGCCGGCTCTGGCTGATGCGCCGGAAACGCTGAGCTGGAAACTGGAAGGCACCGACTGGACCATCCATAACCATGCCAACGTCTTCTCCCGCACCGGGCTGGATATTGGCGCACGTTTCTTTATGCAGCACCTGCCAGAGAATCTGGAAGGGGAGATTGTCGATCTCGGCTGTGGCAACGGGGTAATTGGTCTGACGCTGCTGGAAAAAAATCCGCAGGCGAGCGTGGTGTTTGTCGATGAATCCCCAATGGCGGTGGCGTCCAGCCGTCTGAATGTGGAAACTAACCTGCCTGAAGCCATCGATCGCTGTGAGTTTATGATTAACAACGCGCTGTCCGGGGTTGAGCCTTTTCGCTTTAACGCCGTACTGTGCAACCCGCCGTTCCATCAGAAGCATGCACTGACGGATAACATTGCCTGGGAAATGTTCCACCACGCCCGTCGCTGCCTGAAGATCAACGGCGAGCTGTATATCGTCGCCAACCGTCACCTCGACTATTTCCACAAGCTGAAGAAGATCTTCGGCAACTGCGCCACCGTTGCGACCAACAATAAGTTTGTGGTGCTCAAAGCGGTGAAAGTCGGCCGCCGTCGCTAAGCGAACTGCCCATGCCCGGCACGCACTGAGTGACCGGGCAATGAATTAAATTCCCAGCGCCAGACGGGTGCCCTGGGCAATGGCCCGGCGGGCATCCAGTTCCATCGCTACATCACAGCCGCCGATTAAGTGCACCGTCTTTCCCGCCGCATGCAGCGGTTCTGCCAGCTCACGTCGCGGCTCTTGACCCGCACAAATAATGACGTTATCGACTTCCAGCGTCTGCGCTTCACCACCGATCAACACGTGCAGACCGGTGTCGTCGATCTTCTGATAGCTGACTGCCGGGATCATCTTCACACCGCGTGAAAGCAATGTGGTGCGATGGATCCAACCGGTGGTTTTTCCCAGTCCCTCGCCGGGTTTGCTGGCCTTACGCTGGAGCATCACAATCTGACGCGGGCTGCGAGCCAGATGCGGGCCTTCCGGACGTAATCCGCCGGCCTGTTGCAGGCTGGTGTCGATACCCCATTCCACACAGAAATCGGCAATGTTCTGGCTGGTGGGTTCGCCGGGCTGACTCAGGTACATTGCGGTATCAAAGCCGATCCCGCCGCAGCCAACGATCGCCACCCGATTCCCCACCGGGGTTTTGTCACGCAGGACATCGAGGTAGGTTAAAACCTTCGGATGATCGATGCCGTCGATCGGCGGCCTGCGCGGCTCGATCCCGCTGGCGAGGATCACCTCATCGAATGCCTGCAGATCGTCTGCTGCAACATAATGATTGAGTTTCAGGGTGACGCCGGTGACGTCAATCATCCGACGGTAATAGCGGAGCGTTTCATAAAACTCCTCTTTACCGGGGATCTGTTTGGCAATATTGAACTGCCCGCCGATCTCGCCCAGCGCATCAAAGAGGGTGACATGATGACCGCGTGCCGCCGCATTGATAGCAAAGGCAAGACCCGCCGGGCCCGCGCCGACGACAGCCAGATTTTTTATTGTGGAAGCCGGAACAACAGGCATTTTGGTTTCATGGCAGGCGCGGGGATTCACCAGGCACGACGTGATTTTGCCGACGAAGATCTGATCCAGGCACGCCTGATTACAGCCGATGCAGGTGTTAATTTCATCAGCACGCCCCGATTGCGCTTTCGACAGCAGTTCGGCATCCGCGAGAAACGGGCGCGCCATCGACACCATATCGGCATCACCACGCGCCAGAATTTCATCGGCAACCTGCGGATCGTTAATCCGGTTAGTGGTGACCAGTGGCAGCGAAACGTGTCCTTTCAGCTTACGCGTTACCCAACTGAAGGCGCCGCGCGGTACCGGCGTGGCGATAGTGGGAATGCGCGCTTCATGCCAGCCAATTCCGGTGTTGATGAGCGTTGCGCCTGCGGCTTCAATGGCCTGCGCCAGTTGCACTGTTTCTGCAAAAGTGCCGCCTTTTTCCACCAGATCAAGCATCGACAGGCGGTAGATAATAATAAAGTCGTTCCCCACCCGCTGACGCACCGCACGTACCACTTCAATGGCAAAGCGCATACGATTGGTATAATCACCGCCCCATTCATCGTCGCGCTGATTGGTGCGCAGGGCGAGAAACTCGTTAATCAGGTACCCTTCCGAGCCCATGACCTCCACGCCGTCGTAACCCGCCTCCCGTGCCAGTTGGGCACAGTGCGCGAAGTCTTCTATCAGTTGCAGAATTTCTTCGTGGCTCAGTGCGTGCGGGGTAAACCGGTTGATGGGGGCCTGAATTGCGGAAGGGGCTACCAGTTGTGGTTGATAGCTGTAGCGCCCGGTATGCAGGATCTGTAGCGCTATTTTCCCGCCTTCACGATGAACCGCGTCGGTGATGATGCGGTGATGCGGCACCTCACGGGCGTCATTGAGCGTCGCGCCGCCTTCCATCGTGACGCCAGACGACGCGGGGGCGATGCCACCCGTGACAATCAGTGCGACGCCGTGCCGGGCTCGCTCGGCATAGAAAGCGGCCAGGCGTTCCGCGCCATCAGGATACTCTTCAAGTCCCGTGTGCATTGAACCCATCAGCACGCGGTTTTTAAGCCGAGTAAAACCAAGATCAAGCGGGGCGAACAGCGACGGATAGCGCATAAGATTGTCCAGTATGTAAAATTATTGTTATGTGGTCGGATGAGTGTCTAATTTAGTCGTCGGCAGGGAAAAGGGAAAAGGGGAATGCGATGATTGTGATGGGATTCAAAAAATGCCCCCGGGCAGGGGGCATTTGTTCACAGGCCAGAATGGTGTTTCATCACCCGGCAAGCTGTTTACACCTCTTCTATGCTCACCCGCAGCGCCGCCAGCGCTTTACGCGTGGCTTTCAGCACTTGCTCACACTGCTCAATGGTCAGCGTTAACGGCGGTTCGATGCGGATCGTTTTCGAGTTGTTGAGCGTTCCGGCAACCAGGACCCGCTGGCGGAACATCTCGCTGGCGAAATTGTAGCCGGTTTCATTGTCGACAAACTCGATTGCCATCAGCATCCCTTTCCCGCGGGCGTCCTGCACCAGGTCAGGGAACTCTCGCGCCAGTTGGCGAAAACCGTCCAGCAGGATATCGCCTTTCTGTTCCGCTTGTGCCGGTAAGTTCTGCTCCAGCAGCACATTGATGGTGGCCAGCGCGGCCGCACAGGCCAGCGGATTGCCACCGAAGGTGGTGGTGTGCAGGAAGGGGTTATCAAACAGTACCGAGAAGACCTCTTCGGTGGCGATCGTCGCGCCAATCGGCATCACGCCGCCGCCCAGCGCTTTTGCCAGGCAGAGAATGTCGGGCTGCACGTTCTCATGCTCGCAGGCAAACATCTTGCCGGTACGCCCCATGCCGGTCTGGACTTCATCAAGGATCATCAGCGCGCCAAATTCGTCGCAGAGTTTACGTACGGCGGTGAGATAACCCTGCGGTGGCAGGATCACGCCACCTTCACCCTGAATAGGCTCCAGAATCACCGCAGCCACATCATCTCCGGTTTTTTTGCACTCGCTGAGCGCGGTACGCATGGCCTCAATATTGCCGAACGGCACATGACGGAAGCCCGGCAGCAGCGGCATAAACGGCTTGCGGAACGTCGATTTGGCGGTGGCGGACAGCGCGCCCAACGACTTACCGTGAAACGCGCCGCTGGTGGCGATAAAGGTAAATTTGCCGCGTGGTGACTGATACGCCTTCGCCAGTTTCAGCGCCGCTTCGACCGATTCGGTACCACTGTTGCTAAAGAAGCTGTATTTGAGTTTTCCGGGCGCCAGGGCAGCAAGGGTTTTTGCCAGCATGGCCCGCAGTGGGTCAAGCAGTTCCTGACTATGCAGAGGTTGTTTCGCGAGTTGATTCTGTACGGCGGAAACCACAACTGGATTACGGTGCCCCACGTTGAAAATTCCAAAACCTCCCAGGCAGTCGATAAACTCCTGTCCCTGGGTGTCGACAAGCGTATTTAAACCTCCCGCTTGCCACTCTACGGCTCCGTAATCCCCGCCGGCGGTAACAGATTTGCGATACTCTAAAAATCCCGGATTGACATGCTCTTTGAAGTAATCAATCACCTCTCGGTTAAGTGCTTTCATCTCCTCATGATCAAGCGTTCGCTTCTCAATGAGATTCAGTGCGTGCGCACTACAGGCCAAAGCCGATGCGCTGGAAGGTAACCTGTTCAAAATATGCTCCCGGAGATCGCGTATCACATGATACCGATTTAAGTATTGCAGGGATTGCGCCATCCCGGCGGCGCTGATGAAAATCGGGATAAACACCAGGGAGAACTGTTATTGCGCAACATTTAATCTCATTTGTTAACACTTGCTGGGTTTTTGTGCAAAATGAAGACCGTGTGAGATCGGCGTCAGAAGGGGCGATTGCGCAGAAATAGTGCAAAATTTGCGCGATAACAGTGCGCGACCCACAGTGTGATTTTATAGTTTCAACGTGAAAGTATTTTAAATCAATCAATTAGAATTCGTACAAAATATGAGGTTTAATCGCAAATTGCGATCTAAATCAAATTTAACATCTAAAGATAAATCTGTTAGCGCCGAAATAACATCTGACAAGAAGTTAACAACCAGATAACTTGCACAGGACGCGACTATGTCTTCTCAGCTCTACGTTACCCAGCAAAATACACCGCTGGATGACGATACGACCCTCATGTCGACAACCGATCTCTACAGCTACATCACGCACGCCAACGATACGTTCGTCAATATTAGCGGTTACTCACTCAATGAATTGCTGGCGCAACCGCACAACCTGGTGCGTCACCCGGACATGCCGAAAGCAGCCTTTGCTGACATGTGGTACACCCTGCAGCAGGGTGAGCCCTGGAGCGGCATCGTCAAGAATCGCCGTAAAAATGGCGATCACTATTGGGTCCGGGCGAACGCGGTACCGATGGTGCGCGAGGGGAACGTGACGGGGTACATGTCAATTCGCACCCGCGCGACGGATGCGGAGATCGCCACGGTTGAGCCGCTTTACAAGGCGCTCAATGAAGGTCGTTGTCGACGCCGGATCCACAAAGGACTGGTTGTGCGTAAAGGATGGCTCGGGAAACCACCGGCAATGCCGGTGCGTTGGCGGGTCCGCAGCGTGATGGCGCTGATCTACGTGGTATTGGCGGCGGTGCTACACCTGTCTGGTGCGCCATGGCTTGCACAACTGATGTGTGTGCTGGTGATGCTACTGGGTACAGCGGCGTTTGAGTGGCAGATTGTTCGTCCGATTGAGAATGTCGCGAAGCAGGCGCTGAAGGTGGCGACCGGTGAGCGAAACAGCGTGGCGCATCTGAATCGCAGTGATGAACTGGGGTTGACGCTACGCGCTGTCGGGCAACTTGGTCTGATGTGTCGCTGGCTAATTAACGACGTTTCAAGCCAGGTGTCGAGCGTCAGAAACGGCAGCGAAGCCTTAGCGAAAGGCAACGACGATCTGAATAAGCATACGCGTCAGACGGTCGATAACGTCCAGCAGACGGTGACCACCATGAATCAAATGGCGGCGTCGGTAAAACAAAACTCAGAAACCGCATTCGCCGCCGATAAGCTGTCGATTGCCGCCAGTAGCGCGGCGGCACAGGGCGGTGAAGCAATGGACACCGTGATTAAAACCATGGATGACATCGCCAACAGCACGCAGCGCATTGGCACCATCACCACGCTGATTAACGACATCGCTTTCCAGACCAATATTCTGGCGTTGAACGCCGCAGTTGAAGCGGCCAGGGCGGGTGAGCAAGGCAAAGGGTTTGCCGTCGTGGCGGGTGAAGTGCGCCATCTGGCCAGCCGCAGCGCCAGCGCGGCGAATGATATTCGTAAGCTGATCGATGCCAGTGCGGATAAAGTGCAGTCGGGTTCTCAGCAGGTCCACGCCGCGGGACGTACGATGGATGATATTGTCTCTCAGGTACAAAACGTCACTCAGTTGATTGCGCAGATCAGCCATTCAACGCTTGAACAGTCCGACGGATTGACCAGTCTGACGCGTGCGGTAGGCGAACTTAACGACATCACGCAGAAGAACGCCGAGTTGGTTGAAGAGAGCGCGCAGGTGTCCGCCATGGTTAAACACCGTGCCAGCCGTCTGGCGGATGCCGTGACGGTGTTGCACTAATCCTTTCTTTTATCCGCATCAACGCTTACCGGTAATGGTAAGCGTCATTGTAATAATAATGTTAATAACATATTAAATATTACCACCTACGGGTGGTTTTTTTATTTTATTCGTATCTTTTCATTTCTGTCTTTGGGCTATTTGGACATCATAAAAAATCGTTTATATAACGATCGGTCTGCCTTTATTCATCGTCAAAAACTATTTGCCGGCAGTTATTGATAATAAAAAGCGATCAATATCATAAAGTTAGTGAGTTTGTTACCGATAAAGGAATCTGTCTGAAGAAAAACTATCTCCAGGGAGAATATATGTTTTTGCGTAACATGAAGATCCGCTCAAAATTATTTATCGCGTTTGGATTGTTTATTGTACTGATGATGGTGAGTTCAGGCCTTTCATTATTTAGCCTGGACCGCGCCAACAGCGGTATGCAAAACATCATTACCAATGACTATCCCATCACGGTAAAAGCCAACAAGCTCATCGATCATTTTCAGGATTTTGTCAGCACGCAGCAGTTGATGCTGATGGACGAAGAGGGGCGGTGGACCCAGACGTCCCAGAAAAAGCTCGACACCATTAGCCAGCAGATTACGGTGTTGCTGGATGAACTGGACGCTGCGCCGCTAAATGCCGAATCGAAAAAGGTCATCTCCGGGATCCGTGATGTGCGCGAGCAATATCTCGCCTCCCGATTCCGCATTTTGCAGGCACTGCAAAACCATAACCGACAGGCGGCAATGCAGGAGATGATGACCACGACGGTCAATGTACAGCAGGCCTATAAAGAGAAAGTTCAGGCACTGATCGCCATTGAAGATACGCAGATGTTGCATGCTGGCGCGCAGGTGGAAAGCGACTTTACCGCGAACCGGGCGTTGCTTATCGCGCTGGCGCTCATCGGTATTGCCGCGGGTTGTATGATGGGTTGGTATATCGTGCGTTCCATCACCCGGCCACTGAATGAAGCGGTGCAGTTTGCCGAAGCGATTGCCGAGGGCGACCTGACCCGCAATATCCTCACCACGCAGAAAGATGAGACCGGCGAACTGCTGCATGCGCTGATGGTAATGAAAACTCGCCTGCTGGAGATCGTCCAGGAAGTCCAGAACGGGTCGGAGAATATCTCCAGCGCGGCAGCGCAGATCGTCGCCGGGAACCAGGATTTGGCTGCACGTACCGAAGAACAGGCGAGCTCCGTTGAGCAGACCGCCGCGTCAATGGAGCAGATCACCGCCACGGTAAAAAACACGGCCGAACATACCGGAGAAGCGACGAAGCTCTCTGCGGGGGCGGCGACCGTTGTGAAGAACAATGGCGAGATGATGAATCAGGTGACGCAAAAAATGCGGTTGATTAATGAAACATCTAACCGTATGTCGGACATCATCAACCTGATTGACTCCATTGCATTCCAGACCAATATTCTGGCGCTTAATGCAGCTGTTGAAGCCGCGCGAGCCGGTGAGCATGGCCGTGGGTTTGCCGTGGTGGCAGGGGAAGTACGCCAGTTGGCGCAAAAGAGCGCATCTTCTGCCAGCGAGATCCGCCATCTGATTGAGGATTCCACCGGTCAGACCCAGGAAGGGATGCAACTGGTCGAGAAGGCTAACGGACTGATAAACGGCATGGTCAACAACGTCGAGGAGATGGATGTGATCCTGCGGGAGATCGGCCAGGCCAGTCGTGAGCAAACCGAGGGGATTTCGCAGATCAACAGCGCGATTGGCCTGATTGACGCCACCACCCAACAGAACTCTTGTCTGGTCGAGGAGTCCGTTGCGGCAGCGGCGTCACTGAATGAGCAGGCGTTACACTTAAAAGAGATGGTGAAAGTGTTCCGCGTTCGTGACGGCGACGCCTTGCCTGCTTAATCAAGCTGAGTGATTTCCAGCGCCGCACGGTCGATCACGCCAATGATCTTTTTTAACTGTGCGTCGCTGATGTCACCCTGATTCACTCTCAGATCCAGCACTGCCTTGAAGTTTTCCAGCGCTCGTTTCATCTGCGGATTCTTACGCAGTTCAAAGCCGACATTGCGTGCGTTGACGCGTTCCTGAATGTGGTCGAGATGTTCACGATTCTCTTCCAGCCATTGTGCGCCGGTGTCAGTGAGAGTGATTTTTTTACGCCCGCCATCCTCTTCACTAACCGTAATAAAGGCCTGATCCTGGAGGAAATCCAGCGTTGGGTAGATCACGCCAGGACTCGGCGTATAGTTGCCCTGCGTCAGATTCTCGATAGCTTTGATTAGCTCATAACCGTGGCTGGCTTCGCGGGAGAGAATATCCAGAATCACCAGACGCAGCTCCCCATGACCAAAAAAGCGCTGACGCCGTCCACCACCGCCACCTCTACCGTGACGATGTTCGCAACCGCCGTGATGATGCCCTTCGCCTTTACAGCAACCTTCATGATGATGTCGCATGATAATCTCCTGTTGTTTAGATATATCTAATTTATATCTAAAATGAAGATTTTGACAAGGGTAGTGTTGATAATTTTACTAATCCTATGAATTTAAATGATAAATATTTAAAGGTAGTAACACTGCAGACGCTATCAAAAAATGACTTGCAATTCTGGCTATTAACAATCATTATCATTTGAAAACTGCATTTAGATATATCTGATTATCACACGAAGGTCAAAAATGATGGATAAAACTTCACGTTACCCTCAGCGCGTGCGCAATGAACTACGCTTTCGCGAACTTACCGTTTTGCGCGTAGAACGTATCGGGACGGGTTTTCAGCGTATTGTCCTCGGTGGCGATGCGCTGGAAGGCTTTAACTCGCGCGGCTTTGACGACCATAGCAAGGTGTTTTTCCCGCAACCCGGCGGCCGGTTTGTTCCGCCAACCGTAACGGAGGAAGGGATTGTCTGGGGCGAGGGCGTGCGTCCGGCTTCTCGCGATTACACACCGTTGTACGATGAAGCCCGTCATGAGCTGGCGCTGGATTTCTTTATTCACGACGGCGGTGTGGCGAGCCGTTGGGCTATGAAAGCGCGCGAAGGCGATACGCTAACCATCGGCGGACCACGTGGTTCGCTGGTAGTGCCGGAAGACTATGCTTACCAGCTCTATGTTTGTGATGAGTCCGGTATGCCAGCGTTGCGGCGTCGTCTTGAGGCACTGAGTCGCTTACCGGTAAAACCGACGGTGAGCGCGCTGGTGAGCGTCGCCGATCCGGCATATCAGGATTACCTTGCGCATCTGGGCGATTTTTCCATTGAATGGCTGGGACACGATGAGCAGGCGGTTGCCGCACGACTGGCGCAGATTGACGTGCCGACAGAAGATTATTTCATCTGGATCACCGGGGAAGGGAAGGTGGTGAAAAACCTTAGCCAACGCTTTGAGCAGGAACCGTTTGATCAGCAGTTAGTCCGTGTGGCGGCGTACTGGCACAACAAGTAAAGTGAGCGCCGTCGGGACAATGAAATTTAATGATTTCTTTGAGGCTGAAATCGGTTTAAGGTCATAGAGTAGTCTTGTGTTTTACATGGTAAATTTTAAGGATAAAAGTATGCCTGCAGTCATTGATAAAGCATTAGATTTCATCAACGGTATGAATACCTCGGCCTCATCTCCAGAACCTATGGATGAAAGCACGGCGAAAGGAATTTTGAAATATTTGAAAGAGCTGGGCTGCCCGGCAAGTGCGTCGGATATCGTTGCGCGTGGTGAGCGGGAGGGGTGGAACCCTGGATTTACGCAAAAACTGGTTAAGTGGGCTGAGAAGTTTGAAGCCGGTGAACGGGTTTTGATCAGAGACCCTGAATATTTTTCATTGTACATGCGTGAGCAGCTTCAGGAACTGGTCGAAGTTGAGCGCGCGTGAAGCCAACAACCTGCCTTGATGCTCTCACCGTTGCTGTGAGAGCTTTCATTATGCTTAATAAAGAATAAGGGCCGGCGATTTCTCGCCAGCCCTTATTGCTCTGAAGGAATTAGGTGTTGGAGTCACAGATGCTGAGGGAAGTAGCCTGTGGACTGAGTATTCCGGATAAGGCGATTTCACCGATTATTGTCCAGATGAGCGTTTCGCGGTGTTACTGTAAGGTACAGATAAATATTGGCAAAGCCGCAGTTCTGAAAACCAGTCCATCGCTCCCCTGTTTATGTATGAAGAGCTGTAAACCACGATCTTCATAGAGATAAAAATCAGGGACTACGCCGCTTAAAAGCCTGGCCTGAGAAGCAGTCAGTAAAGAGAGTGTTGATATCATTGTGTATTCATCGCCTTCCCTGGTGAATTTAAAGGATAAATTCTGCGTAACTTTTCGCGTTGGTAATCCTGGCTCATTATATTCTCCGATAGTAATGACCTTCCCGGAATCGCCATTGAACACATATCTGACCTTAACAGAATAGGTTCCCTCGAGCCTTTTAAAACTGATGTTGCCCCAACAGGAGAAGTTATTTTTATTATAATTATCAAATAGATATATAAAAAAAGGGGATAAAACAATCGCGACCAATAAAAAAAGAAAACAGATCTTTG
>OLFS01001278.1_pt1 | contig 20595 bp, 18 predicted proteins | sample 1605491 | NCBI WGS metagenome assembly OLFS01 (sample SAMEA3888921, study PRJEB22519) | human gut metagenome | biome: human gut; feature: human-associated habitat; material: faeces | place: Denmark | collected 2011 | reverse complement strand
TTGATGGAGAGCCTGACGAGCCACTCGGTGTCGGTGAGCTTGTTGCCCATCGAGACATAGTAGTCGCGCAGGAAGCCGTGGTCGATGCCGGCTGCGGACATCTGCATGCCGTTGGCGACGAAGGTCTGGCGCTCGGGCCTGAGCGTCGTGATGAGGGACTCGTCGTCAAGCCTGAGCACCTCGATCACGCCCTGCTGTCCGAAGTAGGAGTGGTTGTTGACGAAGCGCGTCTCCGTATAGACGAAGACCACGTCGTCGACGGGCTTGCCGAGGCCGGGCCCCATGCGCACGAGCGCCTCGCTCTCGTACTGCTCGACGCCGACCGCACCCGCAATGGAGACGGCGATGCCCACGTGCGCGAGCAGCGCGGCAAGGCTCATGCGGCGGGCCGGGAAAGGCAGGCAGTGCGAGACGGCCGTGACGACGAGCCAGACGGCGGCCGCGACCGCAAAGCCCGTCATGACGGGCGAGCGCGGGTCGGTGAGGAGCGCGACGGCTGCGCCTGCGGCGACGGAGGCCGCTGCGCAGACGGCCCAGCGGACCGGATTCCTGAGGCCGAGCTGGGCGGCGCCCGCGAGCGCCGCGGCGATGAGAGTCATCGGCGCGAAGAAGTTGTTGAAGTACGGCGCGCCGACCGTCAGCGTGCGGCCCGCGAAGACCTCGTATCCAAGCGGATAGAGCGTGCCGAAGAGCACCGCGAAGGCGGCGGCCATCAACAGGAACACGGCGCCCGTCATCAGGGCGTCCGAGCCGTTCATCGGCGCCTCCTCGGTCCTGCAGACAGGCTCGATGCGCGCGCAGTAGAGGAAGGCGGCGGGCACGAGCAACACAATGGCGAGCACCTGAAGCGCGATCCCGCGGCCCGGATCCGTCGCGAACGCATGCACGGACTGCATGGCGCCCGAGCGCACGAGGAAGGTGCCGAGCAGGCAGAGCGCGAAGCCCACGAGCGTGAGGAAGACGGTGAGGCGCCTGAGTTGCCCTCGCCTTCTCGTCTGGATGAGCGCGTGCATGAGCGCGGTGGTCGTCAGCCACGGAATGAAGGACGCGTTCTCAACGGGATCCCAGAACCACCAGCCGCCCCAGCCGAGCTCGTTGTAGGCCCACCAAGATCCGAGCATGTTGCCCGCCGTCAGGAAGCCCCAGGTGACGATCGAAAGACGCGTCGTGAAGTCGATGGCCGTCTTCGACCAGCGGCCCGAAAGCAGCAGCGCGCACATGGCCGCGAACATCAGCGCCAGGCCCGCATAGCCCATGAAGAGCACGGGCGGATGCAGGATCATGCCGATGTCCTGCAGGATGGGATTGAGGTCACGACCGTCGGGCGGCACCATCGGCAGGTTGCGCAGGAACGGATTCGACGTGAAGAGCAGGAACGCGCAGAAGCCCGCGAACACCGCAAGCATCAGCCCCTGAAGCCGCGCCGTGAAGAGCCTGTCGGCGCACCGGACGAAGCCCGCCCCGGCCGTGCCGACCGCCATGAGCCAGATCCAGAGGAGCATCGAGCCTTCGTGCGAGCCCCAGAGGGCCGCGGCCTTGTAGGCGGGCGCGAGCTTGGTGTTGGAGTGATTTGCGACGTAGGCGACGGAGAAATCGTCGGTCAGGAAGGCCCAGACGAGCGCGGCCGTCGAAAGCGTGAGCATGAGCGCCGTCAGAAGAGACGCAGGGCGGCTGAAGCCCGCATAGAAGTCGTCGCCCCTTCGAATGCCGTAGAAGACCACGGCGGGTGCAAGGAGCGCCGTCATGGCGGCGATGATGAGCAGGAAGTGGCCGAGTTCGGGGATCACTTTGGATGTCCTGATGGTTGGTCTGGTCGGATGTATGCAGACTGGAATTTAACGCGCAAACCTGCACTGAGGCTTAAGACGGCTTCCGGTCCGAGGGCCTGCGAAACGCCCGTCGTGCCTGCCGTACAAACTGCAGCGGCACGACCGGCGATTCCTGTTCGTGACCCGGACGACCTTCTGCGGAGCTTATAGCCTGCGGACGGCGAGCGTCCTTGCGCAGATCGCGAAGAGCACCGCAATCCATGCGGCGAGAATGCCCGAGAGGACCGCAGCGGACGGCACCTCGAAGGAGAGGACACCGATCACGGACTGGTTGAGAAGCCTGAAGACGCTCGCGGGATTGGCGAGCATGAGGGCCGTCAATGTTCCGCGGCCGAGCACGTCCGCACCCGCAACCGTCACGACGAGAAGACCGAGGTCGTAGAGAAGCACGGCGACGAACCAGACGACGAGCAGAAGCGCGAGGGCCTGCGCCTTGTGACGAACCGAAAGGCTCACCCAGTAGGCGGCGAGCATGAAGAGGAGTCCGAGCGCCCACCCGCTCAGAACGAGCACGCAGAGAGACGAAAGCAACTCACCCATGCCGTAGGGCACCGGCAGGAAGGCCTGGATGAGCGGCAGGACCGCAAAGCCCAGCACGAGAACGAGAAGGAGCGCCGCACCCTGCCCGAGCGCCTTGCCTGCGAGCCACTGAAGGCGCGAGAGCGGATAAGTGAGCATCAGAAGAAGCGTGCCCGACTCCGCCTCGCCCACGAAGGCGTCGTAGGAGAGGAGCAGCGCGAGAAGCGGCAGCAGGAAGACCGTGAGGCTCAGGAGCGAGTTCATCACGGAAGGCAGCGGCTGGTACTGAAGCGTGCCGCCGATGGCGGCCGTGCCGAAGAAGACGGCCAGACCCAGAATCGCGAAGAGCGCGCTTCCGAAGACGAGCCAGCGGCTTCTCAAGCAGTCGCGGAACTCCTTGCCCGCCACGATGGAGACGGTGGCGAGGGCGCCGATGCGGGAGCCGGTGCCGATGGCGGATGAAGTGCTAGAAGTCATTACAGTTCCTCCACGGGCACGTCCAGAACGAAGTGCGCGAAGATCATGCCCAGATCCGCCTTGCGAAGCTGGAAGTCGTAGACGCCGTGCGCCTCGGTGAGGCGCCTGACGACGCGGGCGACGTCGCCCGCGGGAACGGCGAGACGCGTGCCGCGCACGTAGGGCGCGAGCTCGGGGTCGGCAAGCGCGTCGCCGCTGCCGACGTTCGTGATGAGCGCGGGCAGCGCGGCCTTGGCGCGCAGGTCCTCAAGCGTGCCGCTGCCGCGGCACTCGCCTGTGGCCAGAAGCAGCACCTGGTCGAGATAGGGTTCGACGAGCGCAAGCTCGTGCGTGCAGACGACGACGGCGCAGCCCGCGTCGCGAAGCGCGGAGAGCTCGCGGTACATGAGGGACGAGGCGGCGGGGTCGAGGCCCACGGTCGGCTCGTCGAGCATCAGAAGGCGCGGGCGGGTGAGAAGCGCCTGTGCAAGGCCGAGGCGCTGGCGCTGGCCCTTCGAGCACTGGCCGAGGCGCTGGCGCAGCACGACACCGAGCCCGAGCTCCTCGACGAGCTCGTCGATGCGCGGGCGCGCGACGCCCTTGAGGCCCGCGAAGTAGCGGAGATGCTCCTCGACGGTCATGGCGTCGTAGAAGCTCACGTTCTCGGGCAGGTAGCCCACGTCAAGGGGCGAGGCGCCCGGCGCACCGCCGAGCACCTCGAGCCTGCCCGAAGCGGGCTTGAGAAGGCCGAGGATCAGCTTGATGAGGGTCGACTTGCCTGCGCCGTTGTGACCGATGAGGCCGAGAAGCCTTCCCGGAGCGAGCTCGAAGCCGATCCTGTTGAGGACGGTCCTGTCGCCGCGGCGGAAGACGAGGTCGTCGCATGTGATGGCGTTCATTTGGCAGGCTCCTTGTTCTTCGCGTTGTCTGTCTTGATTTCGTGCACGTCGGGGCCGACGGGCGGGCGCACGAGCGGGTGGGAGTCGGTAACGCCCTTGCCGCGGTCGATTTCAAACTGGCTGGCGAGCCACCTGAGGAGCGCCGTCACGGGGCTGTCCATCAGGAAGCGGGCCTCGGGATAGATCCAGAAGATGCGGTCGAGGCTGTCGTTGGGCTGATAGGCGCGGTCGGAGATGCCGTCATGGTCGACGTCCCAACCGAGGTTCGTGCTCCAGTAGTTGCCGCGACCCTCGAAGCTCCACTCGAGCGGCGTCTCGCCCACGTAGCGGACCTGGATCTGATTGTCGACGAAGGCGTTGTCCCAGAGGACGTTGCCCTCGCCGCCCAGGGCGACGCCGATGCCGATGTCGCTTTCGGCGATCCAGTTGCGGGTTACGCGGCTCTTGCCGGGACCGTAGATGAAGATGCCCTTCCCTTCATTGTCGAGCGCCGCGCGTCCCTTGGAATTGTGCACGCCCTCGACGGTGTTCTCCTCGACGAGGCAGCCGTCGGCCACGTTGAGGAGGATGCCGAACTCGATGTTGCGCGAGCTGTAGCTCTTCGTGAGCGTCACGCGGTCGCTGCTCATGAGGGCGTAGCCGCCTCGCACGCCCACGGCGCGGTTGCCCGTGGCGGTGCAGTCGCGCGTGTACATGTAGTGGATGCCGTACTGGGCGCCCGTGAAGTAGTTGAAGTCGGACTTCGCGGCGTCGACGTTTTCGAGGTAGTAGCCGTCGCGCACGTTGCGAAGCGAATTGTGGTTGAGGCGCGCGTTCTTCACGTAGGAGAGGAAGATGCCGTCGCCGCGGTCGAGTACGTGGCGGTCCGCGTCGCCCTCAATCGTGCAGCCCTCGACCACGAGGGCGTTCATGCGGTCGGCCCTGACGCCGAAGCCCGGGCCCTGAAGCGTGAGGTTGACGAGCTCGGTGCCGTCGGCGCCGTCGCCCACCATCACGCCCGCGTCGCGCGCATAAAGGTCGCCCCCGTAGTTGCGCACGGTGAGGTTCTCGATCCTGACCTTCGGGACGCGGACGATGAAGCCCGAGCCCCGACCGCCCGCGTCGATGACGGCGCCCTGCTCGCCCCGCACGGTGACGCGCGAGAAGATTTCGAGCGGAGCCTCGAGTTCGTAGACGCCCTTCTTGATCACGATCTCGTCGCCGTCCTCGGCCTCGATGACGGCGTTGTCAAGCTCGGCGAAGTCGGAGACCTCGAAGGTGCGCGCCTGCGCCCCGAGGGCGAGGCCCGAGAGGGCCGTGCAAAGGAGAAGCCGCGCAAATGCGTTCATGCCGGGCTTCCTCAGTCAAGGCGCTTGAGGGTAATTTCCTCGTACTTGTAGACCTGGCCGCCCCACTTTGCGATGAAGGCGTCGGCCCTGGACTTTTCGGTGAAGGCGACGGGTTCGTCACCCATCACGCCCTCGCGGCCGTGGCCGTAGACGTACATGGCGGAAGCCGCGGGCACGAGCGCGTCGTCGGCGGGCGTCTCCCAGGAGGTCTTGCCGAGGTCGTGGATGAAGAAGGCGAGAAGCCTGCGCTGGTTCTCGGGCTGGAGCGCGTAGGTGAAGGCGTCGCGACCGCTGCAGAACATGAGCGGTGTGTCTTCTGCGCCCTTGATGATGATCTGGGCCTTGGGGCCCTCGTAGTGTGCAAGGACCATGCCGCAGAGATGGCAGCGGTCGTGCTTGGTGAAGGGGACGGGCGAGTAGGTCTTCTTCGAGGCCTCATCGCCGCATCCTGCAAGCAGGACGGCCGCGAGAGCCGCAGCGCAGGCGGCCGCGGCGGTCTTCAACATCTTCTTCTGCATCGTCATTGCACGCTCCTCATATGGTTGGCGGAAAGCTTCGGGGAAAAATCCAATCGTACGACGTTCTCGAACGATGCGTTCGAAAATGCGGACGGGTCTCCTGATAAAAAAACGGCCCGTTGACGGGCTCGGGGGAATTCTCGTTTTTTTCTCAGCCATCTGCCCCGCCGTTGCCAGCGGGGCGGATGGTTGATTGGTCGCGTGCTTTCACACGCTTCGGTTCAGATGACCGCGAGGGACATTAGAGACCGAAGATCTGACCGGCGTACAGGATGAAGTGACGCAGGCAGAGCATGCCGACGACGCTGCAGAGACCGGCGAGGTAGAAGCTCGCGGTGCTCTTGACGAAGTTCAGCAGCACGGGCAGCACGAAGCCGACGCCGACGACACCGACCCAGAACACGGTGGACCAGGTACCCGAGACAAAGGCCTCGACGGCAGCCTGAGCAGCGGCGTTGCCGGAGATCAGGGAGACCGCGATCATGAAGATGCAGAGCGCTTCGGCGGCCATGATCGGCCATTCGGCGCCGTGCAGGAGCTTCATGTCGGCACTGTGTTCTTCTTCGCCGAAGCAGCCGACGGCGACGAGCTTGGCAGCAGCAGCACCGGCGGACAGACCCGAGGCGATGAATAGCGCCGGGAGCACAGCCGTGTTGATGAGCGGGAAGCGGATCAGGGCGGAAATCAGGAAGCCGGTGTACGCGCAGATCGTGATTGCGAGAATCAGGACGATCCACTGAAGCGCACCGCGGATGCCGTCAAAGGCGCCGATGATGCCGTCGAGCCAGGCCAGCGCGCCGCAGCCCTTCACTTCCTTGCGGAAAGCGACGAGCATGAGCACGAAGACGAGCGGGATATAGAACAGAAGCGCTATAACACCGAGGCTCATCACGGAGGTCAGGTTGTAGTAGATGAGAATGCGCCAGAATACCAGCGGATTCGTCAAGTCGGCCACGAGGCAGATCATGCCGAGCACGATGGTGACAAAGCCGACGAGCGTCGCGGCCTTGAGAACCGGCGTGTTCTCCGCAACCTGGTTGCGGTAGCGGTTAAGCATGAGCGCCACAGCCACGGCGCCGCCCGAGATGCCTGCGAGGAACAGGTACACGGCGATCGGCCACGGCCAGGCGATCCCTTGGCTCAGACCAAGTGTAAAGTTCATGGCGATGTCCATCTTTACACTCCTTGCTTAACAATGGGGATGTAACGCAGGCTGGGCTCCGTGCCGAGTTCCGGGCGGATGCGCACGGAATCCTTGACGGCGAGCAGCTTGTTGATGTACGAGTTCGGATCGTTGAGGTCACCGAACACGAGGGCGTCGTACTTGCAGGCTTCCACGCATGCAGGCTGCTGACCCTTTTCGAGTCGCGTGTGCAGGCAGAAGTCGCAGTTGTCGGCGACCTTCGTCTCCTCATTGATGAAACGCGCGTTGTACGGGCAGGCGACGATGCAGTACTTGCAGCCGACGCACTTGTCGGCGTACATCGTCACGATGCCGGTCTTCGGGTCGCGATGGGCGGCGCCCGTCGGGCAGACCGTGACGCACGGGGCGTCAGAGCACTGCTGGCAGGACACGCGCACGTAGCGGCGGTCGGCGGCATAGCCGCGCTTGCCTTCGATTTTGTCGTCCTGCAACTCGAGCAACAGACGAGTCACTCCCTTGGGAAGCTTGTTCGTTTCGTTGCAGGCGATTCTGCAGTCGCGGCAGCCAACGCACTTGTTCTGGTCGAAGACCATACCATAGTGAGGCGTACCGGGCTGACGGACCTGGCTGGAGCCGCATCCGCCGAGGGACACGAGGACCAGGGAGCCAGCACCGGCGCCAGCGAGAAATTTTCTCCTGTCGATCTTTTCGCTCACGATGTTCTCCAATGACAGACCTCCCGGGGTTAGGAGAATCTGTCGGTTAAATTGCTTACCGAGTCATCCTGGCTTCGGCTTTGGCAATCGCAGTCTTGAGGGCGCGCTCCTTGTCGGGAGCCGCTCCCGCATCCAGAAGCATCCGCCAATGGCCAACCGCTTCGGCGTATCTGCCGTTGAGGAAGGCGTCCTGACCGAGGAGCATCCTGGTGCGGACCTCAAGGGGGTTCATGTCGAACACCCGCCCGACGGCGGCCTGCGTCTCGGGGGCGAACTGCCTGCCGTCGCGATAGTACTGGGCGAAGACCTTGATGCCCAGCAGCTCGGGAGTTTCTCCCGCGATGCTGATGCTGCGGTCAATCGCCGAGACTGCATCCTCGTACCGGCCCACTTCGAGCGAGACCAGTGCGAGCTGCTGCTGAGCGTATGCGCTGTCGGGGATCATTTGGACCAGACGGCGCGCATCCGTCAGCTTCGCGGCGAGCAGATAGTCGACGTCGTGGTCGACCTCTGCCTTGTCCCAGTCGCTCCAGCGTCCAAGCGTTGCATAGACGCCGAGGCTTGAGACGAGCAGCACGCCTGCGAAACCGGCGAGGAACACGCTCTTGCCTGCGGCGGCCGGACCACGGGTCCGCATCCGGTAGCCTGCAAGAACCGCACCTGCGAGGAGGGCGGCGCCTGCGAAGAGGGCTGCGAGCATGTTCATCACGCGTTCTCCATGCGATTGCGAAGAATCATCCTCACTTGTGGGGATTCATCTTCTCCATCATTTCCTTGGACATGCCGCCGGACATGCCGGGCATGCCGAAGCTCTGCTGATGAGCACCAACCTTTTCGACCTTGACGAGCTGGAGGTCGAAGACGAGGGCGGATTCGGGAGGAATCTGACCTGCGCCGTCATGACCGTAGGCAAGCTCGGCCGGAACCGTGAAGCGGTAGCGGGAGCCCGGGGTCATGAGGGCGACGCCTTCGGCGAGGCCCGGAATCACGGACATCATCACAAAGCGGGCCGGTTCCTTCGTCTGCCAGGTGTTTTCAAACTCCTTGCCGTCGATGAAGGATCCGACGTAATTGACGGTAACCACATCCTCCACGCGGGGCTTGTCGCCCTTGCCTTCGGTCAGGACTTCGTACTGCAGGCCGGACTTGGTCGTGACAACGCCCTTCTTCTTGGCGTTTTCAGCGAGGTAAGCCTTGGACTTCTCGGAATTGGCCTTGGCGACCTTTTCCAGGTGAGCCTCTTCGAGCTTGTTGAGCTGTTCGGCGCGCACGTTGAGGATCTTCAGCATGTCGTCGTCGGAAAGCTCGGTCTTGCCCTTGAGAGCATCGTTGAAGCCCTGGACGACCGCAGCCATGTCGACTTCGGCGCCCAGTTCGGTCTGGCGATAGACCTGCCCGGCAATGACGTTGCCGAGCGTAGCACCCATACTGTAAGACTCCTTCTGGATCTGCGTCTGCGGAGCCTGTGCAAATGCCACGGAGCTCACGGTCAGCGCAAGCGAGGCAGAGAGAATGACTTTTTTCAGGGTAAACATAATTTTCTCAATTGAATGTCTGTGTGAATTACCGTCCCGCCCTGAGGCGAGGCACGCATCTTACGGAAGCTCGATCGGCCGGTTTGAACGACGCCAGCCGACGATGCCCTCGGGCATCTGACGAACATCCGTATAACCAAGCTTCATGACTTCGCGCGCTGCCATCTCGCTGCTCGTGCAGAGCGGGTTGACGCAATAGAACACGAGCGTGGTGCTCTTGTCCTCGGGGAGCAGCTTCTTCCAATCCTTCACGTTGAAGAAGATCGCGCCGGGGATGTAACCCTGGGCCCAGATCTCCAACTCGTTGGCATCGTAGAACTGCACGCCTTCCTCGAAAAGCATTTCAGCTTCCCGAAGCGAAATCTGATTGAGAACTTCGTCATAGACGGGGGCCGGCTCGATCGGACCGTCGGCACCGGCCATGGCGGCCGATGCGCTGATGGCCATGATCAAACCCATGACCGACCGTTTCAGATGCGCTTTCATAATTCCTTCTTGGTCTTTCCCCCGGACCTCATGAGAGGCCCGGGGATTTAAGGCTGGAAGCAAACGTGACTTCCAAACTTACTTGGCGGCAGCCTGGTCGATGATCGACTGGGCCTTGTCAAGGTAAGCCTGAGCGGTTTCAGCACGCTGCTTCAGGTACTTCGGAGCGTGGACACCCCAGGAGCCGTCCTTCTCGATTTCCTTCGTGATGTCCTTCGACTTGTCGAGGAGCATCAGGACTTCGGTCTTGGCGGTGGCGTCGAGCTTCGTGACTTCAAGAAGCTTCACGATGCGTTCCTGAGCGCCGACGGCAGCCTTGTAGCCGTCCTTGACCGGGGTCTGCCATTCCATGACGTCGTCATAGGCCTGCTTCTGATCGGAGTACTGGAGACCCTTTTCAAGTTCAGACATGAAGACGGAGTGGCAGCCCTTGTTTTCCGTAACGGCAACTTCAGCGTTGGCCGTACGGGCGCAGGACCACATAAGGTCGAGGTAGCCGTGGCCTTCCTCGTCCTTGGCAATGCGCCAGCCCTTGGAGTTGGAGGCGCGGGACTGACCTTCGGCCGGGTTCATCATCTTGGCGGTCGGGTCGACCTTGATGTTGAACACGTGCGAACGGCGGACGGCGTCGAAGCCGGCCATGTCCGGACGCTGGATGGCCGTGAAGTTTTCACAGGACATCGTGAACGGCATATGGCAGTCGATGCAGTCCATCTTCTTGTGGGTGTCGGTCTGGGCGACGACATCAGCCTGTTCCTTATGGCAGTCCTGGCAGGTCTGCTTGATGGCCGGCTTGGTGTAGTAGTCCTTCCAGTCGTTGCTGGTGACTTCATGCGGGTCGTGGCAGGTAACGCAGCGCATGCCCTTTTCATAATGCTTGGACATCATGAGCTGGGAGCCTTCCGTACCGCAGGACGGGCAGGAGGACTTCGTCTTGACGTTGAAGCCGTTTTCGATCTTGCCCTGACCGGCTTCCGTGTTCACGTCTTCCGGGATGAAGTTGGAGCGCTGGTGGCAACGTTCGCAGTTCGTCTGGAAGCCGTTGGACTCGGCACCAACAAGGTGGCCGCCGGCGCCGTGGCATTCTTCACAAGCAATACCCTTGGAGATGGTGTGCTTCTGGAGTTCCTTCGGGTTGCCGAGAGCGGCGAAGAATTCCTTCTTGTCCTTAAAGTCGAACTTGAAGGCGTGGCAGACTTCGCAGTAGGAGGAAGCCGGCTGGAAGAGGAATTCCTTTTCGTACTTGGAACCGTAGGAGGTCATGCCCCACTGGTGGGAGCCGGACGCACCGAAGTCTTCCATCTTGGTCGGGAAGTCGGGGATCACCTTGGCGATTTCAGCGCAGCGTTCCGGGGAGAGCCAGGAAGCCCAGCCGCGGGAGAACTGGTTGCCGCCGGCGACGAGCGTACCCGTACCGTCGCGGAGGAGACCGTCACGGATGTGGTAGGAACCGCGGACGAGCCAGCCGTCGACGTAGCCGTACTTCGTGCGCGGCGTACCGATCGTGGCGTAGATGACATCCGGCGTGATGCCGTCGGGAAGGATCGAAGCGTCGGAGCCGTACAGCTTCTTCTTCAGGTCGTTGTCGACTTCCGGATGTTCGCCCGGGAAGCGGACCGTCTGAGCATGACGGGAGCGCTTCCACTTCTGGTACTGGACCGCGTGGCATTCGCCGCAACGTTCCGGACCCACGAACTTGTTCGGGTAGTCGAGAATGGACTTGGCAGCGAGACGGTACTGGGAAGCGGACGGCTTGGCGCCGGCGGCCTTCGTGTACTTCTGGGCATTGCCTTCACCGAGGAATTCGGAACCGCGCGTGGACACCTTGTAGACGCCCTTGATGCGGCCTTCGGCTGCGTACTTGAAAACGGGGTGGTTTTCGAAGAGGAAGTCGAAGAGTTCCTTTTCCTGGACGATGTAGTCCTGCAGCGTCTTGACGCCCTTCGTGGCTTCGTCGCCGTCCGGGTTCGCGTAAATCGGCTGCGTGAGCGCGTTCACATTCTTGTTACCGACACCCGGGGCGTCCGCAGCAACAGCCTGAGCGGCCAGAGCCATGGCGACCGAGCAAAACAGGACGGAAGCCGCTGCTTTTCTGGTAGTGGATTGCATAGTTTTATCTCCTAATGTCTGTCTTCTCCGTTCCCCAGATCGGAAAAGGCATCATCGCGTGAAGAAGAGGCCGTCGTCTTCAGCGCGACGAGCAACATCGATTTTTGGTTGTCTTCCCTTTCCGATCTGAGAATCGGGCGGGGATTGTTATCCCTTCCCCGGGAAACGAGGAGAGGCAATGGGGTCAATGCGGTCCCGAAGAACCGCAACGGTATGATGCATCAGTCGATTTGCTTAGGTAATTCTGAAAATGCCCTGTTTCGCATCTCAGTTGACCTAGATCAATCAGGAGCAAGCAAACCCTGACACGGCCACCATAACACCACAAAAACAACTGTCCCACAGGCATTTTGAAAAATCAATGGTACTGGGAAATCCTTTTCCCGTCCCTTTTCACCCCTCTCTGAGGAACTACCTCTTTAGGAGTATTCGACGCCAAATCCCTAAGGTTTGGCGAGGTTCCGTTTCACTTATCGGAACGCATGGTTTCGCAAAACGGCGTCTCTACTCGCTAGCCCCTAGTTTTCACTTAGCCATTTACATTTGCTTAAACCCATCGTTTGATCTTCCCGAACATAGCGAAAGGGGGATATGTCGACCTGCAAAAACCGCCGTTTCGATTGCGATCCTCTATGACTAAGATCTCTCGATTTATTTTTCCAATCGCACAAAACGGCTTATCTTAAGGTCCGAACGCCGTGTTCGGATTCATTGAAACAGCGCCCGCGCACCTTCTCTTCGCCTGAAAGAGTGCCGTTTTTTCGATTCGGCACGAATTTTCCCGCACTCGGGCGAAGGCTCGAGCCGCTTTGCCGGGGCGCGAATCTTAAGGTTGTAAAACGCTCCCTGAAGCCCTCCTGAACAGTTGTTCATGGTGATGCATGAAGGCGGCCTGCATTCATCAGCATGGCCCTCGATCCGGTCCGACGAAGGCGGGCATCCCGGTTTCGTTCAGTTTTGCAGAACCGCCGGACACATGCGGAAATGGTTTTTCACGGGCACAAAAAAAAGGACGGAGACCGCGGAGGTGTCCGTCCTTTTCATTCAGAAGACAGGCCTGAGGCTCAGACCCTCTTCATGCTGCAGGGGCCTGCCTCAGGCGGCGAGGGAGCCCTTTTCGCCCTTGCGGCCGACCATGGCGAGCGCAGCGAGCAGAGCGAGCTGCGGGCCGAGGTGCATGTCGGTCGAGTCGAAGTATTCCTTGAGGCTGTGTTCGAGGAAGGTCTCGCCGCCCGTGCCAACGCAGATGGCCGGGATGTTGAGGGACATCGGCTGGTTGGCGTCGGTGGAGCTGCACTTGACGTGGCGGGCTTCGATGCCGAGGGCGTCAAGGGCGCCGAGGGCGGCCTGGACCGCCGGGCAGTCGGCGGGACGCATGCCGGCGGGACGATTGCCGATCTGGGTCTTGACGAGCTTGAGCTGGTGGGCTTCGTCGGCCTTGGGCCAGTGGGCGTTTTCAATGCGAACGGCCTCTTCGAAGGCGGCGAGCACCTTGGCTTCGAGCGCTTCGAGGGTCGGCAGGTCGACGCTGCGCATGTCGACGTCGACTTCGCAGCGCGCGGCGATCGTATTGACGGTCGTGCCGCCCTTGATCGTGCCGATCGTGTAGGTGGTCTTAGGATCCTCAGGCAGGTCAAGGTCGGCGATCATCGCGCCGGCGCGGCACATCGCGTGGATGGCGGAGGGCACGTGGCCGTAGTCGAGGTAGGAGTGGCCGCCTTCGCCCTCGATGGCAAGACGCCAGCGATGAGCGCCCGTGGCGCCGTTCTGAACCGTGAAGACGTCGGCCATGTCGAGGGCCATGAAGCCGTCGATCTTACGGGAGCCGTCGAAGAGGGCCTTGGCGCCGCGGATGTCGCCGTTGCCTTCCTCGCCGACCGTGCCGACGAAGAGGATGTCACCGTCCGTCTCGATGCCGGCCTTTTCAAGGGCGCGGAGCACCTGAAGCATGGAACGGAGGCCGGAGGCGTTGTCGCCGATGCCGGGACCGTAGTAGAGATGACCTTCCTTGCGGACCTTGAGGTTCGTACCGGCCGGGAAGACCGTGTCAAGGTGGGCGGCGATGGCGAGCACGGGGCCCGAGCCCGTGCCCGGACGACGGCCGACGACGTTGCCGCTAGGATCGATCACGACGTCGGTCAGACCGTATTCCTTCAGAAGACGGGCGATTTCCTCGCCGCGGACGCCTTCGGCAAACGTGGGGGATTCAATCTCGGAAATGTGAATCTGCTCCTCCATCGCGCGGTCCGCTTCATCCACACAGACCTGCAGGGCGGTCTTCACGCGGTCGTCGCCGCACAGGTCGGCAAGGCGGGCCTTCATTGCTTCGGAAAGCGTCGGTTTCATGTCTGTCTCCTTATGGTTTCAAGTCGGGTTGCGCCCTGCGGGACAATCGTTGGTGGATATCCGCAGGGCGGCAATCCGGAAATTTTACCCATCCGTACCGAAATTTCGCCATCCTCCCAAACCCTATGGCCAAGCGGGTTTTACCCGACAGCCAGCGCCTCCCGCCAGGTCATCTCAAGATCAGCGAGCCGCAGGCGCGCGTTCGCGGGACTCGTCGAGGGAAGCGCGAGAACGCGAAGGTCGGGCCGTTCCAAGAGCGCCTCCCGCTGCGCATGCCGCCTCCAGACCACCGCACTCTTTGAGCCGTTGAGAACCACCGTCCCGATCGTCGGATGCGACTTCAGAAGACCCGCCACGTCGTTGGGCGTCATGTTCCGGATGCTGCTGTCGAGGCTTCCCGCCCGCTCGCACGAGCCGATCGTGTCCCAGAGCGCAACGCCCGACCGCCTGAGTCCTTCGAGCCTCTCCTCATAGTCGGGAGACGAGAGACGAGCCGTCTCCTCCGGAAACAGCAGCGCCATCAGCGGCCAGAAGCGGTTGGCGGGATGCGCGTAGTACTGTGCTGCGGCGAGCGACGCCGCTCCCGGCATGCTACCGAGAATCAGGATGAGGGGCGCCTCGCCCACGACGGGCGCGAGTCCCGTGAGCACGACGGCGCCCTCCTCGTCCGCTCCCGTCGTCTTTTCGTTTTTCCTTTCTCTCATGGACCTTTCCCCCCGACAAAAATGTTCTCAGACACAGGCATCGATCCTTATATATAAATGTCGCCCCGTGCCGGATTTGACTTTGGACAGCTTCCCTAGGACAACCTCTCTAGTCCGAAAGGAGTGCTTGCAATTTTTTCTGCGGCATGCTCGCTTTTCTTGCCTTTCGATGTGCTATTATCGCCGCGCCTGCTTCTCCGACGCCCGCTCCACAAACCGATCGGCCGGCCTCGGGAAGACGCACACACGCATTTCAAAACCACTACAAACCGAGGTTTTTACATCATGATGAAGAAGCTTATCGTCGTCGCCGCTGCCGCTCTCGTCGCCGCCGGCGCCCAGGCCGCCTCCTACAAGGACGGTTCCTACACGGGCGAAGGCAAGGGCCGCGAATCCCAGATCCAGGTCCAGGTCGACGTCGCCGGCGGCAAGATCGCCGCTGTCAAGGTTCTCAAGCACGGCGAGACCGACATGATCATCGCTGCTCCGATCGAAACGATGATTCCGGAAATCGTCGCCAAGAACGGTGTTGAAGGCGTTGAAAGCGTCGGCGGCGCCACGATGTCCTCCGACGGCATCAAGGCCGCCGTTCAGGACGCCCTCGCCAAGGCCAAGTAATCTTCTTCGCCCGAAGCAAGGGTTCTGAAGGAAGCCTCTTCCTTCAATGAAGCCTTACGAGAGGGAGGTTCGCACTGCGGACCTCCCTCTTTTTTTTATTTTGCAAACGCCTTCTCCACACGCGAATCGCACGTCCGTGCCCTTCGCGCATCTTTTTTGACGCCTCCCTGACTATCCGCAGGACCACTAAGGCGTTTGTCGGATCTCTCCGGCCCGATTCCGCGTGACAATGGACCTTACGCCGCTTGAAAAAGACGGCATCGAACCCGCACAACCCCTGCAGAAAAAAGAAAAGGATTTCATCATGCAGCCGAACTACTCCGTCAGCCTCCCGCACTATTCCGTCGGTCCCGAAGCCTACAGCCTTGTTGGCGACATCATTCGACCCTACGGCACCCGCGTTGCGGTCGTCGGCGGCGAAACGGCCATGACGAAGGCCAATCCCTCCCTTCTGCCCGCGCTCGAGGCGGCCGGCCTCACCGTCACGGACGTCCACGTCTACGGTCATGACTCCACGTTCGCCAACGTCGAGGCGATCAAGGCCCGCTCCGGCGTCAGGAATGCCGACGTGATCCTCGCCGTGGGCGGCGGCCGCTGCTGCGACGCCGTCAAGACTGCGGCCGACATGATGGGCAAGCCCGTCATGACCTGCCCGACCGTCGCCTCCAACTGCGCGCCGGTCTCCGCCATCGCCGTGCTCTACAAGGAGGACGGCTCTCTGCACGGCTACCACTTCGGCAAGGCCTGCCCCGCCCACTGCTTCATCAACACGTCCGTCATCATGGACAGCCCCGAGCCCCTCTTCTGGGCGGGCCTCGGCGACGCGCTCTCCAAGCAGATCGAAGTGCTCTACTGCACGCGCGGCAAGCACCTCTTCCACACACCGCTCCTCGGCGCCCAGCTCGCATGCGCCTGCCAAGAGCCGCTCCTGCAGTTCGGCCGTCAGGCCCTCGACGACTTCCGCGCCAAGACCATGTCCGACGCCTTCACCGAATGCGTGCTCGACATCATCGTCTCGACGGGCGTCGTCTCCAACCTCGTGACGCACACCGAGTACTACTACAACTCGTCCCTCGCCCACTGCTTCTACAACGCCTCGATGGTCCTTCCGTCCGCCCACGCGCACCTGCACGGCGAAGTCGTCTCCTTCGGCAACCTGGTGCTCCTCGCCTATGACGGCCAGGACGAACTCCTCGAACGCTTCCTCGACTTCAACACCAGCATCGGCCTGCCCGTCACGCTCGCCCAGGTCGGCATCACCACCGACGAGCAGCTCATGAAGCTTGTCAGCGCCGCCGAACACATCAAGGAATGGTCCACGGGTCCCGAACCCGCCGTGCGCGAACAGTTCGTCGCCGCCATCCGCAAGGTCGACACCCTCGGCGCCGCACGCCTTGCCGCCGCGGCCTAATTGCCCTGAAATTCAAACCTGAAAGGGACGGCGTCCTGCCCGGACGCCGTCCCTTTTTTCGCGCCGTCAACAAACGCTTGCAAAGCCGCCGCTCTCCCGAAGGACGTCCTGCGCTACAGTTGTCGCTCGTCCAACCCGACCGGAATGCCGCCATGCTCAGCCTCATCGTCGAGCGCGCCCTTCGAGGAGAAGCCTCTCCGCGCGCCGACCTCGACTTTCTTGAAGACAGCCCCGCCCTCGACGAACTCGTCGAGGCCGCGCACCTCGTGACGACGAAGTGCGCCTCCCGCGTCTTCAACTTCTGCACGATCGTCAACGCCAAGTCGGGCAGATGCGCCGAAGACTGCCGCTGGTGTTCGCAGTCCTCAAAATGGACCACGAATGCCCCCGTCTTTCCCATCGTGCCCGCAACACGAGGTGAATCCGCCGCCGCGCGGGCCCTCGAACACGGCATCCGCAGGCTCTCCTTCGTGACCTCAGGCAGAAAGCTCTCCGCACGAGAGCTGCGTGAAATCCGCCCCGTCGTCGAAGCCGCCGCCTCCACGGGACTTGAAGTCTGCGCCTCAATGGGCCTTCTCACCGAACCCGAACTCACAGGCCTGCGGGAGGCGGGACTCGTGCGCTACCACTGCAACCTCGAGACGAGCCCCGACTTTTTCCCCAAGGTCTGCACCACGCACACCCAGACCGACAAGATCCGCACGCTTGAGGCCGCCCGCCGCGCCGGACTCGAACTCTGCTCGGGCGGACTCTTCGGCATGGGCGAGACCATGGCGGACCGCATCGACCTCGCCTGCGGGCTGCGCCACCTCGAGATCCCCTCGATTCCGCTCAACTTCCTCATCCCGATTCCCGGCACGCCGCTTGCGGACCGTCCTCCCATGACGCACGATGAAGTCGTCCGAACCGTCGCCGTCTTCCGTCTCGTCAATCCGTCCGCATGCCTCAGGTTCGCGGGCGGCAGACAGAACCTCGCGCCCGAAACCGCCCGCGCCGCACTGCGCGCAGGCATCAACGGCGCCATCACTGGCGACCTGCTCACAACACCGGGCAGCTCCGTCGAGGAGGAGCGCCGCCTCGTCCTCGAGGCAGGCTACAGCCTCTAGCTTCCGAAACCCGGTTCCCAAAAGAAGCTCTTCATAAGGAAAGGGCGCGGCCTTCGCCGCGCCCTTTCCCGAATCCATCCCACAAAAAACACAAAAGGCGCCTCTCTCTCCTGACGCCTTTCGGTTGCCGCCCGCCACATTCACGCGGGCCACGGGGCTTCCGCCCCATCTGCTCTTCTTTATTTAAGAAGCATGTCGGTGCCGACTTCGCACACGCCGCCGATGCACCAACCCATTCCGTTGAGCACGAGGGCAAGCAGAATGAGGAAGATGATGAAGAGGAATATCTGGGCCCAGCCGTTCTTCTTCCTGTCATTGTTCGCACGCATTGAGAACCTCCGTTTTCACAGTCTTTCCCTTGGGTTCGTTTTCATGTTATCGCTCTGTCAAGCATTCGAATATTGGGAATCCTACCCATTGCGGCACAGGCGTCCGCAAGAAAACCCGATAATTATTATCATTGCGCAATAGAAAACAAATCAACAAGCGTTCAGCATTTCCGCCTCGTCCCCACACTGCGGACCTTCCGCCCGTTCCACTGAACAAGCGTTCACAAAATCTCCCTGCGAATCCGTATCAGACGCCCCGCAGCACGAAATCCGGAGAACAGTCATAGGCGCGCCGACCGTCATGCATTCGTCATTCGTCCGCCGTCGTTTCGTCATGAAGCCTCTCGATAATGCCTCTCATCCTTGACTGAACAAACGACCGTTGAAGATCATGAAAAGACAAGTCAATGCCTGCCGGCTGCTCACGCCCGGCCCCGTCTCCATTGAAGCATCCGTCCTCGAGGCCATGACCTGCTGTCCGTCTCCCGCTGATGCCGCATTCATCTCGATGATGGAGGACGTGCGCAGTCGTCTCCTGCGTGTCGCGGGCATGCGTCCCGCCGAATACGCCGCTGTCCTGATGGCGGGTCCCTGCGCCTTCGCGCTCGAAGCTGCGCTCACGACGCTCACCCCTGAGGAGAGTCGTGTGCTCGTCGTCTGCAACGGCGCCCGCGCTGAAGCCGCCTGCCGCATGCTCGCGCGTGCGGACATTGCGTTCGAGAAGCTCGAGACGGGATTCGAACAGGCTGCGGGCGCGGCCGAGATCGCCATGCTTCTCGACGAACGTCCCGACATCACGCACGTCGCCGTCGTCCACGTCGACGCAGGCGTCTCCTTCGGCGCCACAAGCATCGACGCGGAAGCGCTCGGCATCGACATGCTCCTCTCGGTCGCGGACTGCGGCCTCAAAGGCGTCTCCGGCCTCTCCTTCGTGCTGGCCCGCCGCAACATTCTCGAGTCGTCCGAAGGACGGGCGCGCAGCGTCTCGCTCGACCTCTTCGAAGGCCTGCGCAGGCAGGAAGCCGGCATCGAAAACTCCCTGCCGCCTCAGGCCGTCTCCGCCCTGCATGCCGCGCTGGACGCTCTCGACAAGGAGGGCGGCTCCGCCGTGCGCGAGACGTTCTGTCGCGCGGCTGTCGAAAAGCTCGCCGCCGGCATGATCAGACTCGGCTTCGAGCCCTGTCTCGAGGAGGATGCGCGCAGCCCGCACGTACTCTCCTTCCTTCATCCTTCCGACACGTTCTCGTTCGAGCATCTGCAGTGCGTGCTCAGGGCCGCAGGCTGGCTCATTGCGTCCGCCGCCATTGAAAACCGGTCCGTCGTCAGCCTCTCGACACTCTCGGGCATCGACGACACGGAAGCCGACCGCCTGCTCGCCGTTTTCCACGAATACCTTGAGTCGCTCTGCGACTGCAGCACGAAATAATAGGTGCGTCAGGCCTTCATCTCTTGAAAAGGACGTGACAAGGGGCGGGTCCGCCGGGAACCGCCCCTTTCGCATCTCAATCGATTCATCCAGCGCCGCCTACTTGGAATGGCGCCAGCGGAATTCCTCCATCATGAAGGCTTCGAGCGCTCCGCGCCAGGCCTTTCTCAATCCACAGGCGGGCGAATCAGCCAGAAGCTCGGCGGGCGTTGCGCGACGAATGCGGCTCTCGAAGATCCTAAGCGTGACGCCCGCACGTTCGCACGCCGCCTTCACCTCGTCTGCAAAGCCTTCCTTCGCCAGATCCCTGATGCACCAGCAGAGCGTGACGGGACCGTGCGGCGTCTTCGCCGCAGCCTCGAGCCAGGCCGATGCCGCCCGCCACCCAGGTCTGCGGCCTGTCGTCAAGGACGAGACGGAAGGCGCCCCACGGGCCCTCGAGCCTGACGGTCATCCCCTTCGGAACGTTCGGAACGACCTCGCCCGTATAGTCGCCAAGCCTGAGGGTCAGAAGCATGATCCTTCCCTTGTCGATACCCGCCACCGAGAACGGATGAAGCGGCTCTCCCTCGGTCGCGGCAAAGACGAACTGACCGGGAAGAACACGTCTGGAAAGCGACGTCTCGACCACCCACCTGGTGGTGGCGCCCTCGCACGTCGTCTCGACGATCGTGCCTTCTTCGCGAAGCTTCGCGCCGGGACCTCTGAAGAGCAGGGTCAGGGCGGCGACGCTGCCCGCAACCGTGATGATGAGGTTGAGCCAGCCGAAAGACATCATGAAGTCGGTCGTGTCCATCAGGCGCACGCAGTGCAGCGTGAGACCGAGAAAGACGATCGAGAGCACCTTGTGGAACTTGAGCCAGTGCGTGTAGCGAAGCGTCCGCACGACAGCCAGAAGGCAGAGGACGAGCATCGCCTAGGTAAGCCACTCGGCCAAGGTGTTGGCGATGGGCCTGAGCGAATTCCAGAGTCCTTCCCAGAAGCCGGGATCAGCCGCATGCACGACCTTGCCGGGCTTGGGCAGGTTGAAGAGCGCCAGCACGGGCGAAAAGATCGTCTTCCTAAACAACCTCACCACTGAAGTGGGAGGGTTTCGATACAGTCGAGGCTTTTCGC
>OLFS01001257.1_pt1 | contig 20890 bp, 17 predicted proteins | sample 1605491 | NCBI WGS metagenome assembly OLFS01 (sample SAMEA3888921, study PRJEB22519) | human gut metagenome | biome: human gut; feature: human-associated habitat; material: faeces | place: Denmark | collected 2011 | reverse complement strand
TACCCCCTCACAAAGGCTTTGATGGTGGCAATGGTCTGCCCTTCACTCTCGCCACTCGGGCGGATACGATAGCGCCCTACCGACGCTGGTACGATGAAGGTCTCGGCATAGTGCACCACGAAGGGGGCGAAGGCGTTCTCCGGGCTATCTACCGTTGCCTCCCGACCCTCTATCAGGTTGAGCACTTGTACAGTGCCGCCGGTGTCGTGCTCTACCGGCACGCTGAACCAGTGGCGACGAGTCTCGATAAATTCTCGCTCATGCAGTCCAGTGCGCTCTTCACTCCACCCCTCCCCTTCAGCGATGGGCTCAATGCAATTGACCAGATTTCGCTCGGTCCAGTCGGTATCCCGATCCCACTGGATCACCTTGCTGCCATGCTCCAGATGGATGGGGCGCGGAATGCCGTCGAGCCCAACCCGGCCCCAGTCCCACAATTTGAAGGTGAAAATGTAGGGGGTGGCGCTGATCTCAAGTACCATGGCTCCCTCTCCCGAGCAGTGGACGGTTCCAGCCGGGATCAGGAAGTGATCGTGCTTGCGGGCCGGGAAGCGGTTGATGAAGCGCTCGTCGTCGAAGGGCTTCTCACCGCGCTGGGCGGTAGCCAGATCCGCCAGCATCTCCTGCGGGTCGATACCGTTGCGGGTGCCGAGGTAGACGCAGGAGTCCGGCTTGGCATCGAGCAGGTAATAGCTCTCGTCCTGGGTGTAGTGCATGCCGAACTCCTGCTGGATGTATTCGGTCAGCGGATGCACCTGCAGACTGAGCGGCTGCCCCCCCACCGTATCGAGAAAATCGAACCGGATAGGGAACTCGGCGCCAAAGCGGGCGTGTACCCGCTCCCCAAGCAAGGCGCTGGGCTGGCACAGCACCAGGTTTTGCGACGGGATCTCCACCCTCACCTCGCCAAAGCGCAGATAGAGGCTGTTCTCCTCGGGTACGCAGTCAAAGCACCAGGCGTAGTTGGGTTGGGCCGGGTCCAGATCGCACACCTGCTTCATCCACTGCCCGCCCCAGACCCCCGGGTCGAAGAAGGGCACCACCCGGAACGGCTGACGCGCCGCCTGATGCAACCCTTGTTGCAGTGCCGCCCCCGTTACCATGGTCGGCTTGCCCCTCGTATTGGTGTCGAGCAGGAAATCGATGGTGGGCAGCTGGGCCAGTTTATGACGGTCAAACACCCGCCATTCTATGAAGAAGGCGCGCTTGTAGCGGCGCAGTATGTCCTCTTCGGTGTTATCAGCGCCCCAGTTGCCAATCTCTTTACGACGCAGACGCTGTTGGATCTCCCAGCGGGCAAGATCGGCATAGACTCGCACATTCCCTTTCGCCACCAGCGAGGCGCCGCAGCCCATCACCACCACCAGACCTTCGGCTATCTCTGCGACCTGCTGTTGCAGGCGCGCCAAGGCGACCGGGTCAAAAAACTCCACCATCTTGTGGGGTGCCAGCACGCCAAAGACCCTGTCATCGGTGATGAAGCGATCCAGCATCGCCAGCACTTTGGGTTCGGGCAGGCGCGCCTGTTCCACATCAATAAGCGTGTGAGGCCCGAATCTGGTCAGCAGTTGAGTGCGCAGCTCGGTCTGATCCACACCGTGATAGCAGTCGATCACCAGTACCACTTTCGCCCTGTCTTGCACGTTTACTTTGGCTTGCAGCTGAGGGGCAATCTCATCCCATCCCGCACAGGCGGCCCGCTCATATCCAACAACGGTCACTTCTGGATATTTGTCGTAGTTGGAAATGTAACTCGAATGAATCATTGGCTTACTCTCTCGTTGACATCTACGACAGAGATAAATCGATTAACCCGTTAACCACAACCTGATAAACACGATTAACCTCAAAAATTGGGATATATCATCGGTATGGGCGGTGAAATTCGTGATCAACCGCTCACTTGCAACCTTCTCTCATCCAAAATATAGGTTAATCGATATATCTTAATGGCACGACCATGACTGGACCCACACCATGAGCAATGTGACTGTTGCAGATATTGCCCGCCACTTGGGCGTTTCCACCGCCACCGTCTCCATGACCCTGCGCAACAAGGGACGCATTTCCGACCACACTCGCCAGCGGGTACTCAAGGCCATCGACGAGCTCGGCTATGTTTACAACCAGACTGCCGCCAACCTGCGCAATAAGAGCAGCAATCAGGTTGGCCTGTTGCTGCACGACATTACCAACCCCTTCTATGCAGAGATGACAGCGGGCCTGAGCCGGGAGATGGAACACCACGACCTGATGCTGTTTCTCGCCAATAGCGAGGAGTCGGCGACAAGGCAGCAGCAGTTTATGGATTCACTGCAACGCAACAGCGCCGCCGGCATGGTGATCTGCGCAGCCCAGCCTACTCCCCACAGCTTTTTCGAGAGCCTGCAACGTCGCCATATGCCCACCATTCTGGTGGTGCGACCGGTGCCGGATGTGGCGATCGACTTTGTCGGCACCGACAACTTTCTCGGTTGCCAGCTGGCGACCGAGCACCTGCTGAAACTCGGCCACCGTCATATCGCCTTTGTCGGGGGTTCCCCCACCTCCATCAGCCGCTCCCAGCGCCTCGGTGGCTACATGAGCAAGCTGCTCGAACACGGCATCTCCCCCAAACCGGAGTGGATCATCGGTTGCGGCGCCAGCCGGGTAGAGGGCACCCGCGCCACGACGGCGCTGCTGGAGCAGCACCCCGAGGTGACGGCAGCGGTCTGCTATCAGGATGTGGTGGCGCTCGGCGCCATGCTGGCGCTGCGCAAGCAGGGGCGGCTCATCGGCCAGAACTTTGCACTGGTGGGCTTTGACGATCTGCCGGAGACAGCGCTGGTCGAACCGGCGCTCACCACCGTCTCGGTGGCGGCGCGGGAAATTGGCCGAAAAGCCGGCGAGCTGCTGCTCGAGCGGATGGGCGGCAACGACGAACCGGCCAAGAGCATCATTCTGCCCCCTATTCTGGTGGTACGCCAATCTTGCGGCAGCCGCTAACGGGGTCGCTCACGACCCATGCAGGCTGATGGTTAGGTGATTGAGACACTCACCTCGCTGCTCACAACACAAGGTTCCCCTTCCTTCCCTGCGACCACCCGCAGGCCAAACCCCCGCTCTGCCATCAGCCGGTAATCATGACCGGCAATGGCAGGCCAGACGGCCAGCACCGAGAGCTGCTTCTCGCCAGTGTTGACGAGTCGATGGGCCACATGGCCCGGAATATGGTGAACACTGCCGGGAAAGACCTGCTCCAACCGGCAAACACCGGCCATATCCTGCAACAGCAATAGCCCCCCTCCGCACAACCCGAAGTAGTATTCGGCCTGCTCGGCGCGAGCATGGATATGGCCGCGGGTCATGAAAAACTCCTGCCCGACCCGACCTGCCTCAAGATAGGTCACTCCCATGTTGAGATCCCCCTCGCCACCATTGCCGGGCAGCATGGCAACCCGATAGAGCCGGGTATCGGGCGAGAGCGCGGCCTCGGCGTACGGGTCGGCAAAAAAACCCTGCAAGTCGGCCAGGGTGGTGCTCTTCTCAACCAGTTCGGCGCCACCTAGCTTGCCGGTCGCAAAATCGAGAATGGGGGGGATCATGGGCGTCATCATCTGCTCCTGGGTATCGGGTTATCAGCGGGTGCAGGTGCGCCCCAAGCACCTCACGCTAGAGGGTTAATCCATTAACCACAAGCAAAACAACGCCTGCATTTTTCCCTGTATCCGGCAATAAAAAAGCGGCCCACAGGCCGCTCTTGGTTATGACGTGTTGCCGGGTGGCGAGGCTTATGCGGTGGCCAGCTTGGCCTGCTCTTCGCCGCGTTTGAGCATGGCGTAGGAGACACCGGTCAGCAAAGAGCCTGCGGCAATCGCCACGATATACATCATGACATTGCTGATGGCGTGGGGGATAAAGAGCACGAACAGACCGCCGTGGGGTGCCATCAGCTCGCAGCCGAACAGCATGGAGAGCGCACCGGTCAGGGCGCCGCCAACCATACAGGCCGGGATAACGCGCATCGGATCCTTGGCGGCAAACGGAATGGCCCCCTCGGAGATAAAGCACAGTCCCAGTACGAAGGATGCTTTTCCCGCTTCCTGCTCCGCCTTGATGAACTTGGTACGGGCCAGGAATGTGGCAATTCCCATCCCCAGTGCCGGCACCATACCAGCGGCCATCACCGCTGCCATCGGGGCGTAGGTTTTGGAGGCCAGCAGGCCGACACCGAAGGCGTAGGCTGCCTTGTTGACCGGGCCGCCCATATCGAAGCACATCATGGCGCCGATGATGACACCCAGCAGCACCGCGTTGGCAGAGCCCATGTTGTTGAGGAAGGTGGTCATGGCATTCATGATGCCGGCCACCGGGCCACCCACCACATAGATCATCACCAGGCCGGTAAACAGGCTGGCAAAGAGCGGAATGATCAGGATGGGCTTGAGCGCTTCCAGGGTCACCGGCAGGCGCACCTTGTCGCTCAGGTATTTGGCGCTGTAACCGGCCAGGAAACCGGCCACGATGCCGCCGAGGAAACCGGCGCCCAGCGAGCTTGCCAGCATACCGCCGATCATGCCGGGAGCGAGACCTGGGCGGTCAGCGATGGAGTAGGCAATGTAGCCGGCCAGCACCGGGATCATCAGGGCGAAGGCGGAGCCACCACCGATCTTCATCAGGGCGGCGGCCAGAGTGCCTTCCACCTTGAACGCCTCGATACCGAACACGAACGAGAGCGCGATGATAAGGCCGCCCGCCACCACCATCGGCAGCATGAAGGAGACCCCGGTCAACAGGTGCTTGTAGGGGCCTGCCTTCTCCTCTTTCTTGGGCTGGCTGGCACCGCTGTGGCGATAGGTTTTCGCCTCACTCCAAGCCTTGTCCAGCTCGGCGCGGGTTTTCTTCAGCGCAGCGCCGGTGCTGGTGCGATAGACCGGCTTACCGTCAAAACGCGCCATGTCCACTTCGATATCGGTGGCGAGGAACACCAGATCGGCAGCAGCAATCTCCTCGGCGGTCAGGGCATTTTGGGCACCGACCGAGCCTTGGGTCTCGACGCGGATCTGATAACCCAGCTGTTTGGCCATGGTCTCCAGCGCTTCTGCCGACATAAAGGTGTGTGCAACGCCAGTCGGGCAGGCGGTCACCGCCACGATGCGCTTGCCAGCGGCGGCCGATTTGGCGGCAGCAGGCGCGGCTTGATGGCGATAGAGGCTGGCGCCGCTGGCGGCTGCTTCCAGCAAGGCAGCCGGATCCTGCAGGGCGAGATCCATGCTGCCCTGATAGACCCGCTTGCCATCATAGGCAGCGAGATCCACCGGGGCACTGGCGACAACCACCACCAGATCGGCGGCGGCAATCTGCTCCTTGCTCGGTACTTGGCGGGGCTGCACGCTGGAGCCGACGTCGAGGGTGAGTTCCCAGCCAGCCAGTTTGGCCTGCTGTTCTATCCGTTTTGCAGCGAGAAAGCTGGTGGCAATGCCCGCCGGGCAAGCCGTAACCAAGATTGCTTTCATTGGGCATCTCCTGAGTTTTCCATTGAGGGGGTATGGCATTGAACTTGTGCCAGCGCATCCAGACGCTCTACGCGCACCTGTTCAAGCAAGGGGTTAAGCACACTGATATCGTCAAAGCCGACCGCGACCTGACTGACCGCCAAGGCCGAGACGGCAGTGGCCAGCCGCAGGGTCTGCTCCGGTGCCCAGCCAAGGCTCAGACCATGGGCGAGACCGGCGACCAGGGAATCGCCAGCACCCACAGTGCTGACCACCTGCATCCGCGGCGGAATGGCCTGCCAGACGGCATCCGGGGCAAACCAGATGAGGCCATCGGCGCCATTGGAGATCACCACGTTGGGGATCCCGCTCGCCTGCAGCGCGCGGGCACACTCGGCCTGTTCGCTCAGGGTCTTGATGGGGCGACCTGCCCACTGGCTCAGCTCCTCCAGATTGGGTTTGACCAGGGTCGGCGCTGCCTTGATCCCTTCGCTTAAGGCCGCGCCGCTGCAATCGAAGATCACCTGCTTACCCTTGGCCTTGAGCAAGCGGATCAGATGGGCGCAGTAATCGGGGGCCACCCCTTTGGGCAGACTGCCCGCCAGCACGAACCAGTCGGCGTGAGGTGCCAATTGATCGATGGCCTGCTCCAGCGAGCTCACCTCCCCTTGCTGGATGGTGAGCCCCGGCAGGTTGAGATCGGTGACCCGACCGGACTGCTCGGAAATCTTGACGTTGATGCGGGTGCTGCCAGCGACACGGACAAAGTGATCATCAAGCGCCCGCTCGGCAAACAGGGAGACAAAACTCTGTTCATTGTCAGCGCCCAGCCAACCGGTGACGCCCACCTCACGGCCCAAGTCCTTGAGCACCATGGCGACGTTGATCCCCTTGCCTGCGGCACGCAGGTTGGCCTCGCTCACCAGATTGACCTCACCAAGGCTCATCGCCTCAAGGCGAGTAGTGAGATCAAGGGCGGGGTTGAGGGTGATGGTAACAATCTTCATCAATGCACCCCCTCGCCGAGACCTGCGGCGATGGCCTCACCGATCCCCTTGAGGGCGGCTTCGGCATCTGCCCCTTCGGCGCGAAACGCCAGACGGTGACCGCACTTGACCCCAAGGCCGATCACTTTCATCAGGCTCTTGGCGGAGACCGCTTCGCCGCTACCATCCAGATTGGCAACCCGGATGTCGGATTCAAACTCTTTGGCCACCTTGACCAGCATGGCGCCCGGGCGGGCGTGCAGACCGTGGGGGTTGATGATGGTGAAGGTTTCGGAAAGACCGCTCGCGGGGCCCGCTTGCAGCATGGCCAGCCCCTCGCCGCCCGCCAGCGTTGCCAGCTGACCAGCAGCCGCCAGTTTGGCCAGATTCTCCAGTTGCGGCAGATGGCTGCTATCTGCGGCGCACAGAAGCAGCATGGCGCTGACCGGCAGCTCCCCTGCCGTGAGGGCGCTACTCGGGGTGGCCAGCACCCACCCGGTCTGAGCCGCTTGCGCCCGGGCCAGCCAGATGCCCTCGCCCAGATAGGCAGGTTCGCTTGCCAGCAGGGCGCTCACCATGGCGGCATCGCCCCAACCGGCGGACTTGGCGCGGGCAGCGGCGCCCAGCAGCAGCTGGTCGCGATCATCGGCCGGGAAGTCGGCCAGGGTCAGGTATTGCACCTCTTTGGCGGCAGTGGCGCCGGTGAGGATATTGATGATGGTGTCGGCATCGGTGGCCTCTTTGAGCTGGGCTGCCGCCTGCTCGTCACCCAGCACATGGGTGAGCTGGCGCAAGATGCCCAGATGCTCGTCTGACTTGGCGGCGATGCCGATGGCGACATAGGCGATCTGCCCCTCATCCCACTCGATACCATTGGGGAACTGGGCCACCATGACGCCTGTGCTCTTCACCAGATGACGGGTATCGGTGGTGCCGTGGGGAATGGCGATGCCGCTGCCAAGATAGGTGGCATGCTGCGCTTCACGGGCCAGCATCCCATCCACATAGCCCGCTTCCACCAGACCGGCTTCGGTCAGTTTACCTGCCAGCAGGACAATGGCGTCCGACTTGGTCGCCACCGACTGCCCCAGCAAGATCTGCTCTCGCGCCAACTTCAACATAGAGACTCTCCATCAGGTTCCGGCCGCGCCGGTACGTCACAATTGAACATTCGGATAACTCGCCAGCTGACAATAGACCCGAACACGGTTCACTGTGATCGGGGCCCGATTTTCAGGCCACTGGGTCTCTTCGTTGCTGACAGGCTGAATCGTTTCACTTACACTCAGACTGAATCGTTTCAGCGAATTGATCAAGTACCTACAAAGAGTGCTTTTCAATGATATGATCCCGCGCACACTTTTCGGTGCCCTCACCCGGCAGTGACCGTGGGCCTTGCAACTCAAACAGAGCCAATATGATGAAACTGGATGAAATCGCCGCCCTCGCCGGTGTCTCGCGCACCACGGCAAGCTATGTGATCAATGGCAAGGCCGATCAATACCGCATCAGTCAGGCCACCCGCGACAAGGTGATGGCCGTGGTCACCGCCCATAACTACCAGCCGGACAGCCGCGCCGCCTCCCTGCGTGGCGGCCAAACCAAGACCCTCGGCTTTATCCTGCCCGACCTTGAGAACGCCAGTTACGCCAAACTGGCCAAACGGCTGGAACAGGGGGCCCGGGCACAGGGATATCAGCTGCTCATCGTCTGCTCGGAAGATGAGCCCGCCACAGAAAAAGAGCTGGCCCAGATGCTGGTGAGCCGCCATGTGGATGCCCTGTTGGTGGCCAGTTGCCTACCACCGGACGACCCCTTCTACGGCAAATTGCAGGCACAAGGCAGCCAAATCCTCGCCATCGACCGGGCGATGGCCGCCGACAAGTTCGTCACCGTCGCCAGTGAAAACGAGAAGGCGAGCTTTGATCTCACCAGCTCCCTGCTCACCCCGACCTTGCGCCATATCGCCTTGATCACCGCTCTGCCGGTACTCACGATCAGTCAGGAGCGAAAAGCGGGTTTCGAGCAGGCGGTCGCCAGTCACAGCGCGGCTCGCCACCTGTGCGAGGGGGATCACTTCTCCCGTCTTGAGGGGTATCGCCTGATCAAAGATCTGCACCTGCAGCTGGGCCAGTTGCCCGAAGCGCTAATCACTACCTCCTATATCCTGATGGAGGGGGTACTCGACTACCTGTTGGAGCAAGAGATCGATATGAGCCAGCTCGCCATGGCCACCTTCGGGGACGATCGGCTGCTCGACTTCCTCCCCTTTGGCATTAACTCCCTGCCCCAGCAGCACGACGCGCTGGCCAACCAGGCGCTGGATCTGGCGCTCAAGGCGGTGAACGGCGACTACCAGAGCGGGCTGCACTATGTGAGCCGCACCCTCAAGCGCCGTCGCTAACCTGACCGCTGCAGACCCGATTTGCTGTCAATGGGTGGGTAAAGAAAGCAGATGACAATAAGGCTGCCAGCATCGGCAGCCTTATTGTTTTCCCCCACAACCCTACCCGCCCGCTTTGCTTTCTCTACCGTCTGGCCGACTAAACAACTGGCCTCCACACTCCTTTCACCCCACAACTAAACGCCAACGCCAACGCCACGACAAGGCACTCCCCCATCCGTGCTGCAACCACTTCGCTGACCTGTATCAATGAGCCACTGCCAGTCATTTTTTCGGTGCTTTTTTCTGCAATTAGCTACCACTGTCATAATTTATTTCCACTTGTTGCCACAAGCCAGTACAAAATCCGTATAAAAGGGGTTGTTTCCGCTATTTTGATCCGCTAACGTGGCAACCATCTTTTACAACTGACAGGTTTTAGGTACAGATGTTCCCGTTCCGATATTGCTAGCCTCCGGCCCTATCACCGGAGGCACCTTCTGATAACGCCAATTGACCCCCTCTTGTTGACGTCAATGCTGACATCGCCTGTTTGCACTGACACCGCTACGTTCGGATGGATAACATGAATACCAAAACCCTGGGTTGTACCCTGTTGATTGCCGGCACCACTATAGGCGCCGGCATGCTGGCCCTGCCGCTGGCCTCCTCCTCCCTCGGCGGCCCCGCCACCCTGATGTTGATGGTCGGCCTCTGGGCCCTGATGGCCTTCACCGCCATGCTGCAAGTAGAGGCAAGCCTCAACACCGGCAAGTGGTACCTGCACCAGCTGGCGGATCATCTGCTCGGCCCCTGGGGCAAGCGCATCGCCTCCTTCTGTATCCTGATGCTGTTCTACTCGCTGGCCTCCGCCTACATCAGCGGCGGCAGCAGCCTGCTGGCACAGGCGCTGGCCGATGCGGGCATGACCCTCAGCCAGGAGCAGGCCGCCTGGGCCTTTACCCTGCTGTTTGGCGGCATGGTCTGTGTCGGCACCCGCTCGGTGGATTACCTCAACCGGCTGATGTTCACTGTCAAACTGGTGATCATGGTGGTGGTGCTGGCGTTGCTGCTGCCCCGCACCGAAGGACAGCATCTGCTCTCGATGCCGCTGGGTCAGGGCCTCTTGCTGGCGGGCCTGCCGGTGATCTTCACCTCATTCGGCTTTCACGGCTCCATTCCAAGCGTGATGCTCTACCTTGGTGACTGCCCCAAGCAGTTGCGCCGAGTCTTTGTCTGGGGCTCAGCCCTGCCGCTGATCCTCTACGTGCTGTGGCAGGTGGCGATCCTAGGTCTGCTCGGCCAGCAAGCCCTGCTGCAAACCGGCGGGGCGCTCGATAGCCTGCTGGCCAACGTCGGCAAGCTGGTGAGCTGGCCTGCGTTTAATCAGGCGATGCACCTGTTTGCCGATCTGGCACTCGCCACCTCCTTCCTCGGGGTAACGCTGGGGCTGTTCGACTTTATGGCCAAGGCAACCCGCCGCAAGGACAACTGGCAGGGCCGCACCCAGACTGGCCTCATCACCTTCGTGCCGCCATTGCTGTTTGCCCTCTACTTCCCGCAGGGCTTTATCATGGCGCTGGGCTACGCAGCCATTGCGCTGGCGATCCTCGCGGTACTGCTGCCGGTGGCGCTGGTATGGCAGAGCCGCAAACAGGCGCCTGCCCACCACTACCGCGTCCCGGGTGGCGTAGTGGCGCTTGGAGTGGCCGCCGCCATGGGCGTGCTGATTGTCGGCGTCCAGATCAGCGTCAGCCTTGGAATGCTGCCAGCGCTGTAATCCCCGATACTGAATGCCCCAAATAGCAAAGCCCCGCCAATTAACTTGGCGGGGCTTTTTGTTGGAAAAGAAATCAAGTTGGATACAGGCATGCGCCATTAATTAAGAGTGCGCCCCTTACCAAACAAACACCCTAACCTTCAGCTATATACCGACCTTTTTACTACCCAACCCTGAATAATCAGTTCAAAAACCGTTCATGCCCCTTCGCTACACTGCCCGCTCGTTTATCGCGTTCAGGAGTTTGAAAACAATGATGTTGCACCTCAAGAAGAGCACCCTTGCCCTCGTCCTGCTTGCCGCCAGCGGCGCACTCAGCGCAGCCGAAATCGCCAACAACAATATTACCGAGGCGGAGATCAAGGCCGCGCAGGATGGTTGGGGCGCGGCGCTCATCAAGATCAGCGATGACTATCGCGCCGGTGGGATTGAGCGCGCCAAGGCGACTGCCGAGTCGGTGCTCGACAGCGCCTATGGCTACCAGCAGGGGCCGGTGCTGTTCAAACCCACCCTTGCCGGTGACGAGCAGACCTTTCGCACCAACCGCGAGGGGGCGCTGGCCTACTTTGTCGGCAACAACAGCGCCTACCCCACCGACAAAGGGTTCGCCCTGAAAAACTGGCAGAGCTATCGCTATGACAATGCCGCCGTCTATATCAACGGCGACATGGCGCTGACCATGGGCAAGGTACATCTGGTAGATCGCGACAACAAGGAAACTACAGTCGACAAGACCTGGGGTTTCAAGAAGGGGGATGATGGCAAGGTGCGCATCGTGCTGCACCACTCCTCCCTCCCTTATGAGGGGTAATGACGGGGCCCTGCTCTGCCCACCATCAATATGATCAATAAACAGCCCTGCCACCTCGGCAGGGCTGTTTTTTTGCGCCTGCGCTTGGCCGATGGCAAGTGAATAGATGACGGTCGTGCTAACGCAGTTTGCTGCTACCCTCAAGGCAAACCATTGAGATGCCGAGCAATATCGCGTCTCTGAACACCAGCTACTCGATATCATCACACAAGGAGCCAGATACCATGACCATACTGCCTGTTTACGCGGCCTTGCTCGCGCTGCTGTTTGTATTGCTGAGCATTCGAACCATTCGCACCCGCCATAGCCGCAAGGTGGCGCTGGGGCATGGGGATGATCCCGCCATGCTGCGCGCCATGCGGGTACACGCCAACTTTGCCGAGTATGTCCCCCTCGCCCTGCTGCTCATCTATTTCGTCGAAACCAGCAACCAGACTCCCTGGCTTATCCATCTGCTGGGGAGCGCCTTGCTGCTTGGCCGCCTCTGCCATGCATTTGGCATGAGCCGCACGCCGGAGAACTTCCGTTATCGTGTGGCGGGAATGGGGCTGACCTTCACTGTGATCCTGGTGAGCACCGTCCATATCCTGATCACTGCGCTGCTCCCCTGACCCGGCCGTCACGAATAGCTGGCGAAGCGGTCTGGCAGCCATCCACATCGGCTATTCTTTACTGCACAGATAGTCGCAACAGTTCTGCTTGAACAAGCCCGATTCAGGAGTGCGATATGAAGTGGATTGGCTGGTTACTGCTTGTCGGGCTGACTCCCGTTTCCCACGCAACCCCGCTAAAGCTGGCGGCAGCGGTCGAACACACTGCGATATTGCGCCCTTTTATTCATGACTGGTTTGGTCGGGCCGGCATCGACTTTCAGTTGATCCCCTGCACCTATGCCCGCTGCGAAAAGTTGATTGAGGCAGACCATGCCGTCGATGGCGATATGGCCCGGATCAAGGGCTTTGATCAGACCTATCCCCACTTGCTGCAGATCGGTGCCCCCATCTCGGAGGCGGCGATTTATGGTCAGCCAAGGGATAACCCGAGCTGGCCCCCTGCCGAGGGTACCGTGATTGGCTGCCTGCGTGGCATCCAGTGGTGCGAGCGCTTCCTCGGCAACTATCAGGTCATCTGGTTGAACGATGAGAAGCAGGGGCTTGCCCAACTGCATCGAGGCAAAGTGGACTGGCTCATCAAGATGCGCCCCGCCTCTCAACCTGCACTGGCGTCCCCCTGGCAGAAGATCACCAAAGAACAGGTCTTTCTCTACCTCGATAAAAAGCACCGCGCGGAAATTGCGGCCCTGCTCAAGATACAGCTGGCGTTTATCAACAACGGCCGCTGGCTAGCGATGCAAAAGCAATACCTCTCCGCCATCTAGCGTTGCTCTCGCTGCACCACACAGTGCCGATTACATGGCTGAAAAAACAAAAAGCCCTGCCAGATTGGCAGGGCTTTTCAGTCAACCGCATAGCTGGGGAGTCAAGCTCCCGAGCCGCTTACTGGTTGTGGGTAGAGCGACGTGGACGACGGGCCTGAGCCGGTTTGCCGGCACCATCAGCCGGACGCTGACCACCTTGCGGCTTGGGCTTGCCACCGTTACCGGTACGTGCACCACCCGCATTGCCATTGGAGGCGGAACGACCGGCACCTTGACGCTGGCCTTGACCTTGCGGACGCGGCGCACGGCGCTGCTCGCTCGGATCACGAGGCTCTTTGCGCAGCGGCGCGCCGATACCACGGGCGATGTTGTCGAGGGTCTCGCGGGAGGCTTCGAAACCGGCTACCTGCTCGCACGGAATGTTCTGCTTGGTCAGACGCTCGATCGCCTTGATAAGCTTCCCTTCATCTGCAGCCACCAGCGAGATGGCGTGACCGGCGGCACCGGCACGGCCGGTACGACCGATACGGTGCACGTAATCTTCCGCCACGTTGGGCAACTCGAAGTTGACCACTTGCGGCAGCTTGTCGATGTCAAGACCACGGGCGGCGATGTCGGTCGCCACCAGCACCTTGACGCTACCATCCTTGAAACCGGCCAGTGCGCGAGTACGGGCACCCTGGCTCTTGTTGCCGTGGATGGCGGCGGCGCTGACGCCGTTCTTGTCGAGGGTCTCGGCAACACGGTTGGCCATGTGCTTGGTACGGGTGAACACCAGTACCTGCTGCCAGTTGTTGCTGGTGACCAGATGACTCAGCAGCGCGATCTTGTTGGCCTTGTCGCACGGGTGCACCAGCTGCTCGATACGCTCGGCGGTGCTGTTGCGCGGGGCGACTTCAATGACAGCCGGGTTATCCAGCAGGCCAGTGGCCAGTTCGCGGATCTCGTCGGCGAAAGTGGCGGAGAAGAGCAGGTTCTGGCGCTTCTTCGGCATCAGGGCCAGGATGCGGCGGATGTCGCGGATAAAGCCCATGTCGAGCATGCGGTCCGCTTCGTCCAGGACCAGGATCTCCACTTCGTCGAACTTGACGGCGTTCTGGTTGTAGAGATCCATCAGGCGGCCAGGACAGGCCACCAGCACGTCCAGACCACGGCGAGTCGCCATCATCTGCGGATTGATGCTGACGCCGCCGAACACGACGTGGCTGCGCATCGGCAGGTGTTTGCCGTAGTTACGCACGCTCTCGCCCACCTGGGCGGCCAGCTCGCGAGTCGGGGTCAGCACCAGCGCACGAATGCGGTTCGGAGAAACCTTGCGCTTGCTCTCCATCAGACGTTGCAGCATCGGCAGGGTAAAGCCTGCGGTCTTGCCGGTCCCTGTTTGGGCCGCCGCCATCAGATCGCGGCCAGCCAGAACGGCGGGGATCGCTTGCTGCTGAATGGGAGACGGGGTGTCGTAGCCTTGTTCGGCAACGGCACGCAACAAGGGTTCGGCCAGACCGAGGGAAGTAAAACTCATAATTACCTGCTAGAGATAGGGGCGCCGGGGATTTGTGGTGGGGCTCCTCTGCTGAGCCGATGCCATCTCACAAGATCTGGGCCTATTGAGAAAACAACGATTTCCCCGGGGAGCAGAGCAAAGGGGAAAGAATAGAGGCGCAGTCTAACGGAGTTGCCCGGGATAAACGAGAAAAATGTGATGCTCCTCCCAGCACGAACAGAAAATCCCCCTCCTGCCCCCCGAATAATCCCGTTGATTGATGTAGCACGCACCACACTATTAACTGGCAACACAATATCTGCCCTCGCAGGCATGGCTCGCGGGGCAAAAGCACGGGATAGAAGAACACAATAACGAGGTTTAGCTATGACCACGCCATATCGTCCCCGCGGCAGCTGGCAGGCAAGGATTGGCCTGCTGCTTCTGCTGCTAAGCCCTGCCCTGCAGGCCAGTCAGACCCTGACCGTGGCCTGGAGTCACTGGCCCCCCTTTAGCCAAATCAACAACCGGGGTGAGCTGGATGGGCTGGATGTCAGCCTGACCCGCCAGATCCTCACCCAGGCTGGCTTTGCCCCCAAGTTTCGCGAACTTCCCTGGGCGCGGGCACTGCATCTGGTAGAACACGATCAGCTGGATGTGGCGATGGCCGCCCTCCCCCTGCCGGAGCGCCAGAGCTATGCCCGCTTCTCGACCCCCTACCGCCAGAGTGCCTATGTACTGCTGAGCAATGACCCTATTCCCGGCCATCAGGATCGCTGGGCGCAGCTCGATAATCTGCCCGCGTTGTGCAACGAGAAAGGGCTCAAGATAGGCAAATTGCGCGGCACTCGCCCCATGCATCAGATGGATAGCTGCCCGGCGCTAAAAATGGCGACCGAATACAACGCCGATGAGCGGATGATTGATCTGCTGCTGGCTCGCCGCCTCGATGGCATCATCATGGAGTGGCAATATGCTCGCTACCGGCTGGCCCAGCTGGGGGCTGAAGAGTTTATTAGCTGCCAGCTGTTGCTACACCACCAGCCGGTCAGTCTGATGTTTGCCAAAAACAGCGTGAGCGAAGAACAGATCCTCAAAGTCAACGAGGCCATTCATGCCTTGCCCAAACCCCACAACAAGTTCTCGCCCCCCAGGTGTCGCCTCAATGCCGATCCGGGCGCCGCGGATCTGCTGACCCGCACTCTCCGCAAGCATTGACGGGATAAGCCGCCACCTGAAATACCAAAAAGGCGACCCGAAGGTCGCCTTTTTGGTATTGTCGAACTTGTTCCCCAAACAGGGAGCGATCAGTCGATAAGCAGCAACAGCGATCAGCGCAGCTGCGGCGTCTGGGTCAACACCCCCTGATTCTGGGCACGATGGCGCAGCAGGTGATCCATCAACACCAGCGCCAGCATGGCTTCGGCGATGGGCACGGCGCGGATGCCGACACAAGGATCGTGACGACCCTTGGTGATCATCTCGATTGCCTCACCTTCGGTATTGATGGTCTTGCCTGGCACAGTGATGCTGGAGGTGGGCTTGAGCGCCATGCTTACCACGATATCCTGACCTGACGAGATCCCACCCAGAATGCCGCCAGCATGGTTGCTGGCAAAGCCCGCCGGGGTCATCTCGTCGCGATGCTCGGAGCCTTTTTGCTCCACTACCGCAAAGCCGTCACCGATCTCCACCCCTTTCACCGCATTGATGCCCATCATGGCATGCGCAATGTCGGCGTCGAGACGATCAAACAACGGCTCACCAAGGACCACCGGCACATTGTGCGCAATGACCTGCACCTTGGCACCGATACTGTTGCCCTCTTTTTTCAGGTCACGCATGTATTGATCGAGCTCTTCCAGCTTGCCCGCATCGGGGAAGAAGAAGGGATTCTGCTCAATCTGCGCCGCGTCAAAGCCTTCCGCCTTGATGGGGCCGAGCTGTGAGAGAAAACCGGTGATCTCGATGTCATGCACCTGTTTCAGGTACTTCTTGGCAATGGCCCCCGCCGCTACCCGCATCGCGGTCTCGCGTGCCGAGGAGCGACCACCGCCGCGATAGTCCCGCTGACCATACTTCTGGTGGTAGGTGTAGTCAGCGTGACCCGGCCGGAACAGATCCTTGATGTCGGAGTAATCCTTGGAGCGCTGATCGGTATTCTCGATGAGCAGCCCGATGGAGGTGCCGGTGGTCTTGCCCTCAAACACCCCGGAGAGGATCTTCACCTCATCCGGCTCACGGCGCGGCGTGGTGTAGCGAGAGGTGCCCGGCTTGCGCCGATCCAGATCCCACTGCAGATCCGCCTCGCTGATCTCCAGCCCAGGCGGGCAGCCGTCGACCACGGCGCCCAGCGCCAGGCCGTGGCTCTCGCCAAAGGTGGTGACCCGAAAGAGTTGACCAAAACTGTTCCCTGCCATGCGCGCTCCTGCTTAGTTCTTGTAGATGGCGAAATGATCCTGATACTGCACCAGCTCGTCACGGGTCATCACAAAGACGCCATGACCGCCGTTTTCGAATTCAACCCAGGTAAAGGGGATCTCGGGGAACTGGGCTTCCAGATGGATCATGCTGTTGCCCACTTCGACCACCAGCACGCCGTTATCCTTGAGGAAATCTGCCGCATGGGCCAACAGACGCTTGGTCAGTTTGAGACCATCGGAGCCGGACGCCAGCGCCAGCTCAGGCTCGTGACGGAACTCGTCCGGCAGATCCGACATATCTTCGGAGTCCACATAGGGCGGGTTGGAGACGATGAGATCGTACTTGTCGCCCGCTGGCAGATCGCGGAACAGATCGGAGCGGATCGGAATGACCTGCTGTTCCAGCCCGTGATCGTTGATATTGCGCTCGGCCACGTTCAGCGCATCGATGCTGATATCGATGGCATCAACTTCCGCTTCCGGGAACTCGTGGGCCATGATGATGGCGATACAGCCAGAGCCAGTGCACAAGTCCATGATCCGGGTTGGTTCATGTTTGAGGAAGGGCGCGAAACGGTTGGCCACCATTTCGGCTATGGGGGAACGGGGAATGAGCACCCGCTCGTCCACGTAGAACTCCCAACCGGCATACCAGGCCTTGTTGGTCAGATAGGCGGCCGGTACCCGCTCCTGTACACGACGGATAATCAGCTCGGCGATACGGTGACGCTCGCTGCTGGTGAGACGGGAGTGGCGCATGGCCGGGTCTACATCCGGTGGCAGATGTAACGCGGGCAGTACCAGCTGCACAGCTTCATCCCAGGCGTTGTCGGTTCCATGACCGTAAAAAATCCCGGCGTCGTTGAAACGACTCATGGCCCAACGCAACATGTCCTGGATGGTGTGCATCTCGGCAACCACCTCATCGATAAATATCTTGTCCAAATCCACCTCCAAGTCGAGTAATATCCGGCCCGAGCCCCGTTTACGTTGCGGGCAAGACGCATACCTAATACATGAGCATCTGATGAAAAAAACGCCCTCACCGACAGACGAGGAAACCCTGCTGTTCCGCGATGCGATAAAAGGTACCCGGAAAATCAAGCAAGATACCATAAGGGCCGAGTTACGCCCGGTCAAGCAGAAACGCGAATTGCGCGAAACCCGCGAAAAGCTTGGGGTTGACCACTATTTCAGCGATGAGTATCAGCCCCATCTCGACGATGATGGGCCGACCCGTTACGTGCGGGAAGATGTGTCAAAATTTGAGCTGAAAAAGCTCAAGCGGGGCATTTATCCGCCGGAGATCTACCTGGATCTGCACGGCATGAACCAGCAGCAGGCAAAACAGGAGCTGGCGGCCCTGCTCACCCTCTGCCAAAAAGAAAACATTCACGTCGCCTCGGTGATGCACGGCATCGGCAAACATATTCTCAAGCAGCGCATTCCCAGCTGGCTAGCCCAGCACCCCAATGTGCGCGCCTTCCATCAGGCCCCCCGCGAATGGGGCGGCGACAGCGCCATTCTGGTCTTGCTGGATATCGAAGAGTAGTTAGCCAAACGACCACACTATACTGAATATCAATATGTTATTCGCCGTGGAGGTCGCATGTTTACACAGGGTTCCCATGCCGACATAAAGTCATCTCTCGACGCCATCGGCGCTGCCGTGGCGGTGTTCAGCCTCGACAAGGATGATCACTTTGTGCTGGTCTCTGCCAACGATACTTTTGCCAAGGCGTTCGAGCTGGATGTCCTTGGCAGCATTGGCAAACAGCTGAGCGAGATGTTTCCCCGCTACATCACCAATACCATCGAGCCGCCAATGCACGAATGTGTGCGCATGCAGACCGGGCTCGAGAGCGAGCTGCCCATCGACAGCCTGTCGCGTACCAGTTGGTGGCGCTTTATTCTCTCCCCAATCATCCCCGAGCAGGCACGGATCAACCGGATCATCGTGACCGCCATCGATATCACTGCCAAAAAGCAGCTGGAAGAGGCACTCACCACCAGTCGCCGTCGCTTCGAAGCGGTGGTCAACTCCGCCTATGACGGCATCATCAGTGTCAGCAGCGAGTCACGCATCGAGCTTATCAATACCGCCGCCTGCGAAATGTTCGGCATCGACGAAAGCTATCTCGGCAAGCGGCTGGAAACCCTGCTTCCCCAGCGTTTTCGCGCCAATCACGAAACCTATTTCAAAGCCTTCAGCAGCTCCCCCATCAATTCGCGCCCGATGCATGCCCGCGCCTCGGTGATGGGTCTGCGCCGCGACGGCAGCGAATTCCCGCTGGAGGTGACCATCGCCAAGATCAATCTGGGCCCGACCACCGAGATGACCGCCATCTTGCGGGATATCTCGGAGCGAGCCCGACTGGTGGAGGAGTTGAAGGTCGCCGCCACCACGGATCCCCTGACCGGCATTGCCAACCGGCGCCGCTTCAACGAGCTGGTCAACGCCGAGATGCAACGCTGCCAGCGTTTTGGCCATACCATGAGCCTGCTGCTGATCGATATCGACCACTTCAAGGAAGTCAACGATACCTTTGGCCATCAGCAGGGGGATTTGGCGATCCTGAGTCTGGTGAAACGGATCAGCAAACAGCTGCGGGAGGTGGACATGCTGGGTCGCTGGGGTGGCGAAGAGTTTATCGTGCTGCTGCCGGAAACCTCTCTCGAGCTCGCCTGGGCCAGCGCCGAGCGGATCAGGCTAGCCATCGAATCCCAGCACCATGCACTGGAGGGGGCTCTTGAGATCTCCCTCACCATCAGTATCGGGATCAGTGCCAGCAAGGGCAGCCATGACACTGTAGAGAAGATGGTCAGACGAGCCGACACCGCCCTCTATCTGGCCAAGAAACAGGGGCGCAACTGCTGCCGCAAAGAGGAACCGGAGCCGACCTGATGGCGCACACCCCTGCCCTCTGGTGACACTGTTAACCTGTGCCTGCAGAGATAACCAACCGCAGCGAACACAAAAGACAGCGCTACTCTCTTCGGTAGCGTTGCTTTTTTCATTCTGCTTTTGGTGCACTCTTCAATCACCACCATCAAGGGGACGGCTAAAGCGCAGTGGGCCGCCATCAGCCAGAGAGAGCCTCACCGACAGCATGCCGCCGTTGGGCAATTGCCACTCGAAGAAGTCATCAAAACCGGCAATCGTTACGGCGCGGATCACCTTGGCAACCACACCGTGCGCCACCAGCAATATCCGCTCCCCTTGCATGGTCGAAACAAGTTCCGTGAGTCCCTGCGAGACCCGAGCAATCACCTCATCAATGGTTTGACCACCGGGAGGAGCGTCAGCCCAGCGCCGGGTGATATTGCGCGCCCACAGTTCGGGATAGCGATCCCTTGCTTCTGCCTGCGTCAGCCCTTCAAACAGGCCGACATCCCTCTCACGAAAGGCTGACACAAGCTCCACATGCAATCCCAACTGACGAGACAAGATGGCAGCGCTCTCCCTTGTCCGCAGCAGGGGTGACGCCAGCAGCCGATCGAACGGCGGCAGTGCCACCGAGACTTCCTCAGTCAAGCGGGAGATCTGGCGCACGCCATCGTCATTGAGCCCGATATCCAACGCCCCCTGATAACGTCCCTCGGCATTGGCCTGCGTCTCAGCATGGCGGATCACCACCAGTTCCATGGTGCACTCCTCTTTCCTGCTATCTGCTTAGTGATTAAATCGCATACGACTTCCCATTCGGATAACGAGACGACAATCCCCATTCATCTGCGCACCTTAACAATTATTTTAAATCGAGCAAGATTACCTCGCTCCCAGTGAAAATAATCTGCTGAACTACGCACACTCATCCGTAAACAAATGGATACACATGACTTTTACATCCAATATGTTCATTTTTTCTCTCTGTGAAATAAATGTCGCCAAGGTGATACTATGAATTGATAGATGGGAAGAACAAACACTCTCATCATAAATACGACAAAGATGGCGTCATGGGTGTGCTCTTCGAACCCATCGTTTAGCAAAGCATCACTCAACGCTTTTTAATATTACTGAGCAGCAAGATTAAAACATTAAATCCAGCCATCAATAAATTTGATTTAGGCCGTTTACATCACTTTAAGCGGGAAACAAAAGTTGGCCAAAAAAAATACAGCCACCCCTCCAGAGAGATGGATCTCTTTTTAATCTCTGCCACATATTACCC
>OLFS01001251.1_pt1 | contig 20996 bp, 10 predicted proteins | sample 1605491 | NCBI WGS metagenome assembly OLFS01 (sample SAMEA3888921, study PRJEB22519) | human gut metagenome | biome: human gut; feature: human-associated habitat; material: faeces | place: Denmark | collected 2011 | reverse complement strand
GAATTATTCAAGTAATCCAGTAGTTGTTGTTTCAATTCTAAACTACTCACTTTTTCAAAAGTCTTATTCTCAATAACATTCTGTTCTTCTGAAAGAGTATTTTGCTCATCCGAACATGATAAGCAGCAAATACAACATAATAAAAACATAAAAAAAATTGCTTTCATAACTGATTGAATTTAAAGGTTGATAAATACATTACAACAATAATAAATAACAGATCCCAAAGGAAATTACCTCCTTCCTCTAACTTAATATTTTACAATTAGAAATATCGACTATACAGAAAAGGAACACAAAAAGTTACTTCTTGTCACTAAGACTAAAAGTACATTTATCCATTACCTTATTCAGTTCAGTTTCACTGTACAGTAAATGTACCTTCCAACAAACAATCATCCAAAGTTATATGAATAGTATATTCTCCTTTTTCACAGGATGACATATCAATTATGACAATGCTAGTGTTGTAATAAATTTTGAAATGCACTATTTCACCTGTTTTTTTATTCATAATAGCAACGGTAGCGTAGTCTTCTATTTTATCAAAACTAATATTTAGAATACTAGAAAGAATAGTACATTTCTCAGCAGGAGGGAAAACGGGTATTTCCATAGGATTGGGACGTGCTTTTCTTTGCAAACAAATATCATGTGCAGATGCCCATTTTCCTATTACAAACAAACTACAAAGTAGTAATAATAGTTTCATTCTCATAACACTTGTATTTATTGGTTATGGCACAAATGTAAGGGATAAGATTTAAATAAATTCAGATGCCTAGTCACAATAAAGTTACAAGTTAAACATGGATCTCGACTACAAGTTACAGAAAAGTCACAGAAATGTCGCAATCAAATATAAGCGCCTATGAAACAAGATATTGGCATGTAGTCATCCATTCAAAGAATTCTTCTCCTAACTTAATTTTCATGCGACTTTTCCGACTTTTAAATGCCCCTTCAGAAGCACGTGTACATAATAAAATTGTTTCTTTGGAGCAACCCAATAAGAAAAATACGCAATGGAGTAAGTCTTCTTTAGTTAAATCAGCATATTGAATTTTCAATTTAAGCATAATGTCGCCAAAAGTTTCATAAATGCTTTCACAAATCATCTGTCCTTCATGAATACTCAAAGAGGTAGCAACGCCCATCTTTTTCTCCAAAGAAAGAAGCTTCTCATAGGTTTCCGTCCTTCGAAACAACTGAAGACAAAGTTCTAAACTTGGCTCCAACATCCCCATAAAATCAGACTCAGTATTATCCTGCTTCTCAAGGTCCCCAGATAGAATATCTGTACGATTCTTCATTAATTGATTTTGTAACTCAAGATACTTCTTTTTTCGACGCTTATCAATCCAAAGATAAACCGCTCCTACAATAATAAAGAACAGCAAAATAGATAAAACTTCAATTTTATATCTCTCTGCAAGTTTCTGCTGATAAAGTTCGATTTCATATTGATCAGCCAAACGGGTGGTCTCTGCTGCCTTTGTTGTATCGTAAATTGAATCGAGATAATAAATAAAGGAATCAGCTGCCGCTATAGCTGCTGGATAATTTTTCTCCTCTTTCTCCAATTTATATAATTCTCCGTAACTTCCTCCACGGTTAAAGATATAAGAAGAAGATTTACTAAGATTCAAATAATATCGTGCAGAATCTATTTGATGCAAATTTCGTAGAATCCTTCCTTTCCAAAGGTGTTCTGTGAATAAACTAGTACCTACAGGTGCAGAAGATATAGAAGCAGATATATATTGATTTGCCTTCTGAAATTCTCCTTTTTCGCTATATAGAATTCCCAATTCCCCCAATATGAGAGACTTATAATAATCATCCGTCATGACTTCAGCAATATCCAACACCTTTTGGTAATAGACCAGAGAACTATCCAATTGATGTTGAAGCATAAAAACATAACCTATTCCTCTGACAGCATAAAACAGACCATCATTCTTCTTTTGCTTACTATAAATTTCATGCGCTTTATAATGAGCACGCATAGCATCCTCATAAAGATCCTGCTCCTCATAACACCCAGCCAGGTTCTCATAAATCGCCCCCAAATAAAGATATTCGCTCTCTTTAGGGATTACTTTCAATGCTTGCAAGAAATCTTTCACTGCCAAATCCATACACCGCATGTCTCGATACACACAACCCCGATAATAATAGGCCTGCATCTTACGCTCATTATTCCAACTTCTTTTATAATAATCTACTGCAAACCGAATCAATGAATCACTTGACTCATGAACATACAACTTAGTCCTTGCCCGTGTCAAAAATATAGCATAATCAGCTCTTTCAGAGCCGGATAACTTTTCAGGATGAGAAATGGATTCGAGGAGAGACAGGGCACTATCGGGGAACTCTTGCATCAGTGAGTCTGCCTGACGTAAAAGAGTAGTTGCATTACCTCCATCATGACAAGCAGAGAGAGACAAAATCAGGAACAACCCTATAATATAAGAAAGAAGTAGCTTCATAGTTCGTTTCGTTTTACAAATGTAAATAGAATAAAACAAACAAGCAACAAAAAGACAAATAATTTTTTCACACATCATAATTACAATGTTAAAATTGCCCTTTCTCTCTCTTTCCCTAATCTTTTTTGCCTTTCATTTGTTCACTTTGTTACTTTCGCCGGAAGACGGCAGAATAAACTTCAACCTAAATAGTAACGAATGGAAAAATTTAATGCAATGAGGACTAGACTTTTACAAGATCTTCAGAAGAAAACCATCAGGTTTAAGAGCATAGTGGCGCTCACTTGCTTGTTGCTGACCTCCGTATCCGCCTTTGCACAGACAAAGACAGTGACCGGTACGGTAACAGATGCCGCCAATGAACCGCTGATCGGTGCATCGGTGCTCGTACAAGGAACTTCCACCGGAACCATCACCGATATGGACGGTAAGTATTCAATCTCTGTCACACCAGAAGACGTACTGGTATTCTCCTATGTAGGAATGACTACACAGAGTGTCAAGGTAGGAGCACAGAGTGTGATCAACGTCACCCTGAAAGAAGATTCGCAGGTACTAGCCGAGACAGTCGTTATCGGATACGGTAGCGCGAAGAAAAGAGACTTGACAGGTTCTATTACCAACGTCAAAGGAGAAGAAATTGCCAACAAGCCTGCAACGAACCCATTATCTTCCTTACAAGGAAAAGTGGCAGGTGTACAAATCGTAAACTCCGGACGTGCCGGTGCCGACCCCGAAATCCGTATCCGTGGTACAAACTCCATCAATGGCTACAAACCGTTGTACGTGGTAGACGGACTATTCAATGACAATATCAACTTCCTTAATCCGGAGGACATCGAATCTATGGAGATCCTGAAAGACCCGTCATCACTGGCTATCTTCGGTGTTCGCGGTGCGAATGGTGTCATCATCATCACCACCAAGAAAGCCAAAGAAGGACAGACACTGGTTAACATTAATACCTCTTTCGGTTTCAAGAAAGTAGTAGATAAGGTTGATTTGGTCAACGGTCCGCAATTTCAGGAGCTATACAGCGAACAGCTTGCCAATCAGAAGGACACTCCGTTCGACTTCAACGGCTGGAATGCGAATACCAACTGGCAGGATGAGATTTTCCAGACTGCATTCATCACCAACAATAATATCAGTATTACCGGAGCTTCGCCGAAACATAGTTTCTACCTGGGCGTAGGTTACTCTCACGAACAGGGAAACATCAAGCATGAGAAGTTCAGCAAAGTGACTATCAATGCAAGTAATGACTACAAGATCACGGACTTTCTGAAAGTCGGCTTCCAGTTCAACGGAGCACGCACGCTTCCGGCAGACTCCAAACAGGTGCTCGGCGCTCTTCGTGCTGCCCCTATCGCACCGGTATATAATAAGGAATATGGCTTATACAGTGTTCTGCCCGAATTTCAGAAAGCACAGATCAACAATCCGATGGTAGACGTCGATCTGAAAGCCAATACGACCAAAGCCGAAAACTACCGGGCATCGGGTAATATCTATGGCGAAGTGGACTTCCTGAAACATTTCAACTTCAAAGCGATGTTCTCCATGGACTATGCTTCCAACAACGGACGTACTTATCTGCCTGTCATGAAGGTGTATGACGATACTGCCGCAGGAGATGTAGTTACATTGGGAACCGGCAAGACAGAAGTCAGCCAGTTCAAGGAAAATGAAACGAAAGTGCAGAGTGACTATCTATTGACTTACACCAATAGTTTTGATCACGGCAATCATAACCTGACCGCTACAGCCGGTTTCACGACGTATTACAATTCACTGAGCCGACTGGACGGAGCACGCAAGCAAGGTGTCGGTCTGGTGATTCCTGACGATCCGGACAAATGGTTTGTCAGCATCGGTGATGCCGCAACAGCTACCAACGGAAGTACCCAATGGGAACGGACTACGGTATCCATGCTGGCACGTGTGATCTACAACTACAAAGGAAAATACCTGTTCAACGGTTCGTTCCGTCGCGATGGTTCTTCCGCCTTCTCATACACCGGCAATGAGTGGCAGAACTTCTTCTCACTAGGCGGCGGTTGGTTGATGACCGAAGAAGAGTTCATGAAGGATATCAAATGGCTCGATATGTTGAAAATCAAAGCATCTTACGGTACATTAGGCAATCAGAATCTGGACAGGGCCTATCCCGCCGAACCGCTGTTGTCAAATGCTTACTCGGCTGTTTTCGGCAAGCCGTCCATTATCTATCCCGGTTACCAGCTCTCCTATCTGCCCAACCCCAATCTGCGTTGGGAAAAAGTAGAAGCTTGGGAAGCAGGTTTCGAAACGAACGTGCTGCGCAACCGTCTGCACTTCGAAGGAGTATATTATAAGAAAAGGACCAAAGACTTGCTTGCCGAAGTGCCCGGTATCTCCGGAACAGTACCCGGCATCGGCAACTTGGGAGAAATCGAAAACATGGGTGTTGAAATGGCAGCCAGCTGGCGTGACCAGATCGGTGACTGGGGATACTCTGTCAGCGCCAACCTGACCACCATCAAGAATAAGGTGAAGAGCCTCGTTCAGGACGGATACTCCATTATCGCCGGAGACAAACAGCAGAGTTACACGATGGCGGGCTATCCTATCGGTTTCTTCTACGGTTACAAGGTGGCAGGCATATACCAGTCGCAAGCCGACATCGATGCATCACCCGAAAATACCCTTGCCACAGTCACTCCCGGTGACCTGAAATTCGCCGACGTGAACAGAGACGGTAAGATTACCCCGGAAGACCGTACAATGATAGGTAACCCGACACCGGATTTCACCTATGGTCTTTCTCTCGGAGTAAACTACAAGAACTGGTCATTGGGCATCGATATGATGGGACAGCACGGTAACGAAATTTTCCGTACCTGGGACAATTATAACTTTGCACAGTTCAACTATCTGTCACAGCGCATGGACCGCTGGCACGGAGAAGGTACCTCCAACAGCCAGCCGTTGCTGAACTCCAAACATTCTATCAACAACCTGAATTCGGAGTATTACATCGAAGACGGCAGCTTCTTCCGTATCCGTAACGTGCAACTTGCTTACTCGTTCGACAAGGCCCTCCTTGCCAAAATACGCTTGCAGGCACTGAAAGTCTATGTCAACATACAGAACCTGAAGACATGGAAGCACAACACCGGCTACACACCGGAACTGGGAGGTAGCGCCACCACCTTCGGAGTAGACGACGGCAGCTACCCCGTACCTGCTGTCTACACCTTCGGCATCAATCTGACCTTCTAGTGGCGTGGCAAGATACCACACCCAAGTTTCCATGCGGGTGACAAGGTGCCACAGCCAGGTTTCCATGCGGAATATAACTTTAATGAATCAAATCTATAATTGTATGAAACTAAATAAATATCTTTTTTCCACCTTTATTGCCGCTTCCGCTCTGCTGATAAGCAGTTGCAGCGACTTTCTGGACCGGAGTCCGCAGGGACAATTCACCGAAGACGATAATCCCAATGCGCTGGTCAACGGTAAAATCTACAATGTCTATACCATGATGCGAAGTTTCGACATCACCGCCGGTACTCCCGCCATTGCTATCCATTATCTACGCTCCGAAGACTCCGAGAAAGGAAGTATCCCGAGTGACGGATCGGATGTAGCCGAAATGTACGATGACTTCTTATACACCCCGACCAACGGTTTGCTAGGTTCATACTGGGGAAAGAATTACGCCATCATCTACCAGTGTAATGATATCCTCGACGCCATTGCCGAGAAAGAGACTGCCGGACAAACAGAAACCGAAGATATCATCAACAAAGGGGAAGCTTCTTTCTTCCGTGCTTATTGTTACTTCAATCTAGTGAGAGCTTTTGGCGAAGTACCTTTAGTGACTTACAAGATCAACGATGCCTCGGAAGCCAACATTCCGAAGACTACCGCCAATAAAATCTATGAGCAGATCGATACCGACCTGAAAACTGCGGAAGAGTCATTGCCCGAAACATGGAGCACCGAATATACCGGACGCCTGACTTGGGGAGCTGCCCGTTCACTTCATGCCCGCACCTATATGATGCGCAGTGACTGGAACAACATGTACAAAGCCTCTACAGACGTTATCAACAAAGGTTTATATAATCTGAAAACTCCGTATAACGAAATATTCACCGACGACGGAGAGAACAGCGGCGGTTCTATATTCGAACTGCAATGTACCGCCACTGCCGCCCTTCCACAGAGTGACGTTATCGGCAGCCAATTCTGCGAAGTGCAAGGCGTTCGCGGAGCCGGTCAGTGGGACTTAGGCTGGGGATGGCACATGGCAACCCAGTTGATGGCAGACGCCTACGAGACAGGTGACCCTCGTAAAAACGCCACCCTGCTCTACTTCCGCAAAACGGACGATGAACCGATCACCCCGGAAAACACCAACGAACCTTATGGTGAATCCCCCGTCTCTCCGGCTATGGGAGCTTACTTCAACAAAAAAGCTTATACCGACCCCGCACTGCGTAAGGAATACACCAACAAAGGATATTGGGTCAACATCCGCCTGATCCGGTATTCGGATGTAGTGTTGATGGCTGCCGAAGCTGCCAACGAAAAGAATATCCCCGGAGAAGCAGTGGATTATCTGGAAATGGTACGCGCACGTGCCAGAGGCACCAATACGAATATACTGCCCAAAATAACGACCAACGATCAGGGAGAATTGCGGGAAGCCATCCGCCACGAACGCCGCGTGGAACTCGGACTGGAGCCCGACCGTTTCTACGACCTTGTACGTTGGGGAATCGCCTCGGAAGTATTGCACGCTGCCGGGAAAGTAAACTACCAGGATAAGAACGCATTATTGCCTTTGCCTCAGTCAGAAATTGACAAGTCCAAAGGAGTACTGGTACAGAATCCGGATTATTAATTAATATTCAAATCAAACTGATAGAACGATATGATAAATAAGAAAATATTTTTTTCACTTCTGCTGCTCGCTGCCGGCTTCCTGAGTGCGGCAGCGCAGAAGTCGCCACAAGACATGGACCGCTTCATCGACGCATTGATGAAAAAGATGACGGTGGAAGAAAAGATAGGTCAGTTGAACCTACCTGTCACCGGAGAAATCACTACGGGACAAGCCAAAAGCAGCGACATCGCCGCCAAAATCAAACGGGGCGAAGTAGGAGGCTTGTTCAATCTGAAAGGAGTAGAAAAAATACGCGATGTGCAGAAACAGGCGGTAGAACAATCCCGTCTGGGCATCCCCTTGCTATTCGGTATGGATGTCATTCACGGATACGAAACCATGTTCCCTATCCCGCTGGGATTATCCTGCACCTGGGATATGACCGCCATAGAAGAATCGGCACGTATCGCAGCCATAGAAGCCAGTGCCGACGGTATCTCATGGACATTCAGCCCGATGGTGGACATCTCACGCGACCCTCGTTGGGGACGTGTTTCCGAAGGCAGCGGTGAAGATCCCTTCCTTGGAGCCATGATTGCCGAAGCGATGGTACTCGGTTATCAGGGAAAGAACATGCAACGGAATGACGAAATCATGGCATGCGTAAAACACTTTGCACTGTATGGCGCAGGAGAAGGCGGACGTGACTACAACACGGTAGACATGAGCCGCCAGCGGATGTTCAATGAATATATGCTGCCTTACGAAGCGGCTGTAGAAGCCGGTGTAGGTAGTGTAATGGCTTCGTTCAACGAAGTAGACGGTGTGCCCGCTACCGCCAACAAGTGGCTGATGACGGACGTACTGCGTGGTCAGTGGGGGTTCAACGGATTTGTGGTAACCGACTATACCGGAATCTCCGAAATGATCGACCACGGTATCGGCGACCTGCAAACGGTTTCCGCACGTGCCATCAATGCCGGAGTAGACATGGATATGGTGAGCGAAGGCTTTGTCAGCACACTCAAGAAATCCATTCAGGAAGGCAAAGTTTCTATGGAAACACTGAATACTGCCTGCCGCCGTATCCTGGAAGCAAAGTATAAACTGGGATTGTTTGACAATCCCTACAAGTACTGCGACTTAAAACGTCCGGCACGTGATATCTTTACGAAAGCGCACCGAGACGCTGCCCGCAGAATTGCCGCAGAAAGCTTTGTTCTTTTAAAGAATGACAACGTGACCCTGCGTCCGGGAACTCCTGCCGAACCTCTTCTTCCTTTTAACCCGAAAGGTAACATCGCCGTGATAGGTCCGTTGGCCGACAGCCGGACAAACATGCCGGGTACATGGAGCGTAGCTGCCGTACTCGACCGCTGTCCGTCACTGGTAGAAGGCTTGAAAGAGATGACTGCCGGAAAAGCAAACATCCTATATGCCAAAGGGAGCAATCTGATCAGCGACGCCTCTTACGAAGAACGTGCCACGATGTTCGGACGTTCACTAAACCGTGACAACCGGACAGACGAGCAATTGCTGAACGAAGCATTGACGGTAGCCAATCAGTCGGATATTATCATTGCGGCTCTCGGAGAATCTTCCGAGATGAGCGGAGAAAGCAGCAGCCGTACAGACCTGAACATTCCGGATGTACAGCAAAACCTGCTGAAGGAGTTGCTGAAAACCGGAAAACCTGTCGTACTGGTATTATTCACAGGTCGCCCGCTGACGCTGACTTGGGAACAGGAACACGTACCTGCTATTCTGAACGTATGGTTCGGAGGCAGCGAAGCTGCTTATGCCATCGGCGACGCACTCTTCGGATATGTCAATCCGGGTGGAAAACTGACAATGAGTTTCCCGAAGAATGTCGGTCAGATTCCGCTGTATTATGCACATAAGAATACGGGACGCCCGCTGGCACAAGGCAAGTGGTTCGAAAAGTTCCGCAGCAATTATCTGGATGTGGACAATGAGCCGCTTTACCCGTTCGGATACGGACTGTCTTATACTACCTTCTCTTACGGTGATATCGACCTGAGCCGTTCTACCATCGACATGACGGGAGAACTGACGGCAGCAGTAATGGTCACCAATACCGGCACATGGCCGGGATCGGAAGTAGTACAACTCTATATCCGTGACCTCGTCGGCAGCACTACCCGTCCGGTGAAAGAGCTGAAAGGCTTCCAGAAGATATTCCTTGAACCGGGACAGTCGGAAATTGTACGGTTCAAGATTGCACCGGAAATGCTGAGATATTACAACTACGACCTGCAACTAGTAGCAGAACCGGGTGAATTTGAAGTAATGATCGGAACAAACAGCCGGGACGTGAAATCCGCACGATTCACGCTAAAATAAAAATCGTACAATAGGCATGGATTACACGGATTCACACGGTCTTTAACTGCGAAATCTCTTAAAACCGTGAAATCCGTGTAATCCGTGCCTAAATTTTATTCTCTCATTTAAATCCACAATCAATGAAAAAATTATCTCTCTATATTTCGCTCCTCTGCCTGATATTGACAGCAGGAGCCTGCAAAAACAAGACCGGCGGACCAGCCACCGCCAGTTCCGAGCTCACGGACGATGCCTTGATGGACACCGTTCAGCGCCGCACCTTTCTCTACTTTTGGGAAGGTGCCGAGCCCAACAGCGGACTTGCCCCCGAACGGTATCATGTAGACGGGGTATATCCGCAGAATGATGCCAATGTAGTCACTTCCGGCGGCAGCGGCTTCGGCATCATGGCTATCCTTGCCGGAATAGACCGGGGGTACGTCACCCGCGAAGAAGGTCTGGCACGAATGGAGCGCATCGTCTCCTTCCTCGAAAAAGCGGACCGTTTTCACGGAGCATATCCGCACTGGTGGTATGGCGATACAGGAAAGGTGAAACCTTTCGGACAGAAGGATAACGGAGGTGACTTGGTAGAAACTGCCTTCCTGATGCAAGGACTGCTCGCCGTACACCAGTATTACATCAACGGTAATGAGAAAGAAAAAGCACTGGCAGCACGCATTGACCAAATATGGAAAGACGTTGACTGGAACTGGTACCGCAACGGTGACCAAAATGTGCTATACTGGCACTGGAGCCCCACCTATGGCTGGGAAATGGACTTCCCCATACATGGGTACAACGAATGTATGATTATGTATATCCTTGCCGCAGCCTCTCCTACCCACGGAGTACCGGCAGCTGTCTATCACGATGGCTGGGCGCAGAACGGAGCTATCGTCTCCCCGCATAAAGTGGAAGGCATCGAACTGCATCTCCGCTATCAGGGCACGGAAGCCGGACCGCTTTTCTGGGCACAATACTCCTTCCTCGGACTCGACCCTGTCGGTCTGAAAGACGAATACTGTCCCAGCTACTTCCACGAAATGCGCAATCTGACATTAGTGAACCGTGCTTACTGCATCCGCAACCCCAAACACTACAAAGGTTTCGGACCGGACTGCTGGGGACTGACCGCCAGCTATTCCGTCGATGGATACGCTGCTCATTCACCGAATGAACAGGATGACAAAGGGGTCATCTCTCCCACCGCCGCCCTTTCATCCATCGTCTATACACCGGAATATTCGATGCAAGTGATGCGCCACCTGTATAATATGGGGGACAAAGTCTTCGGTCCTTTCGGATTCTACGATGCTTTCAGCGAAACAGACAACTGGTATCCGCAACGTTACCTTGCCATCGACCAGGGACCAATTGCAGTCATGATCGAGAATTACCGGACAGGGCTGTTATGGAAACTCTTCATGAGTCATCCCGATGTACAAGCAGGACTTACCAAGTTAGGTTTCAATACCAATAAGCAGGATGTAAGGCAGAAATAAAGAAATCACAGCGTGCGTGGAAGTGGTCTACTGACCACCTCCTCCACCTGTATTCCCACCTTCGCCACCACCACCTTTCACATCGTCATTATTGATGCTTCGGGCAGCTTTCTTCACACTGGCTTTCAGTTCACCAATCCGGTAGCTGATACTGACTCCAAAGCTACGGCTCGGCCACTTGCTGCTGCTCTTTGACAGGAAGTTTACACCTTCCGTATGATTGTTATAGCTTCTGTATTTCTCAAATATATTACTGCAATATACATTCAGGCTCAAACGCTCATCTTTCAGGAAAGAACGGCTCGCACCCAAACTATAATAATAATAGCCGGAACCTTTTCCCTGTAGATTAATATAAGGAGTACTACCGCCACCATTCAGACTTAACCGTATTTTCAACGGAAGAGTATGCTGGACACCACCATAGAAAGAACCGTTCCATCCATAATTGTGCAATCCCTGCGCTTCACTCTTCAAATCGCTGTAGTTTCCACGGCCATTGACGTACAGGCGCGTTTTAGGAGATGCATTCCAGTTCAGATACAAGCTCATTCCTGTGTTCCGGCTCTTTCCTATATTGGCATAAGTGCTGTACAAAGCTCCTTCCGGTGCTATGTGTGTAGGATCATTGTCAAACATCTCCCCTTCGGGCGCCGTAATCAACCGGCTTATATTCTCAATACTGTTATTGTTGAAAGAATGGCGCAGCGACACATTGATATTGAACTTCGCACTAAAATTGCTATAAGACAAGTCGAACGCATGGCTTTTTTCACTTTTCAGGTTCGAGTTACCTTGGGTGATAAACATCGGATTCAGATTATTAAAATAAGGATTCAGATTCCAGATGCCCGGACGCCAGATACGCATATTATAACCGGCACGCATGTTTTGAGTCTTGCCGAGCTTCATGCCAAGAGAAACGGATGGCACCAGATCGCTGAAGTTCGTGTGAAAATTCTCACCCGGTCCAACGATATATTTCACCCGCTGCACAGTCTGTTCATAGCGCACTCCCGGCTTGAAGGTGAAATCCTTATATTTCAATGTATATCCGAGATAAGCGGCTAAAATATGATTCAAATGACGATAGTCGCTACTGCGGTCTTCGTTATATAAATAATCGTCACTTCCTCCGGCTGCTTCATATAGTTTGTTGTCACTGGTATTGCGGCGGAAGATATATTTCGCACCTGCCTCCACGGTATGCAACTCGCCTATCGGAGTCGTATAGTCCACTTGGAAGGTCTGTTCCATGGTATTCGTTTTGCCGTCCGACTGGCTGTTTTTCAACAGCAACCGTTTCACGAGGTCGTCCACCTCCTCTTTGGCGTGAATATCTTCATAGCCAGTATTAGAATTGCTTGTCTGAGGCTGCGTATTGATCTTATAGGAGAAAGTGATCATCCGCTGCTTGTTCTTTCTGGACGTGCGCTGATAGTCGATGTTTCCATTGATGGAATACCAGGAGCCATCTCCATGATTGCCGGTCCGGTAGCTGTAGGCTATGTCCTCACGGTCAGCACCATACATGGTGGTAAATCCATCGCCATAATTTTTACTATTGCTGCCATACATTCCAAAAGCCACCGTCAGCAGCCTTAAGGTGTCGATCTCATAACTGCCTTCCAGGTTTCCATACTGGAAGTTGCCTTTCGACTTGGAACTGCTGTTTGATTCAAGATATTTTTCCGTATCCGACTCATAGTTCTCACGGTAGCTGTCCGAATATCCACGGGGCCGGTCATTGTAATTAAAGTTGTAATTGGCAGAGACAGTCATTTTCCCCTGCTTCACCATTGCGTAGCCGCCGGCACCGGCACCGTAGTTGCTGGCATTTGCCCGGAATGTTGCCGTATATCCTTCGAATCCACCGCCTACTGTTACGATATTCAAAATACCTCCCACTCCTTCAGCGTCATATTTAGCTCCGGGCGATGTTATCACCTCGATATATTTAATAGAATTGGCGGGCATACTCTTCAACACCTCTTTCGGGTTGTTGCTCATCATATTGTTGGGCTTCCCGTTGACGTGTATTTTAAAGCTGCTGCTACCATTCACCTGTATGTTGTCTTCTCCGTCCACTGTCACTAAAGGCACTTTTCGAAGCATCTCCAATATACTGTTCGATTTCGAGTCGGGGTCATCCTCAATATTATACTCTATCTTGTCTACATCCACCTTGACCAAAGGCTTTTGCGCCACGACTTCCACTCCTTTCAATTCATTATTAGCCTCAGCGGAGAGCATTGTCCCCAAATCAATGACTCTAACCGATGGTTTCAAAGTGAACTCTTTCGTGACGGACGCCTTGCCTATCGAAGAAATAGTAATGACGTAATCTCCCGCACCTACATTCAGTTTCTCCTGAAACCTACCATTGGCACCCGTCACCGCCATCTTGACAGCCTTGTCCGGTGCTCCTTTTTTAGTAATCTTAATAGTAGCGTATGGTTCTCCATCCTGAGTCAGTGAATCCAAAAGTACCCCTTTGACAGTATAGGATGGCGTAGCGGAGTTTTGTGCCCAACCTGTCATCACAAGGGCTACGAATAGTAATAGTAGCAACAATCTGTGTTTCATGTCCGGAATCGTTTTAGTTTTTAGTTTATTAGACGAAGTTTCTTTCAATTTCTTACAAATACGGGGTAAAAGTAGATGGTTTCTTTATTGTTACGAAATCTTCGGAGTTAAGAATCGTAAAAGAAGAGATAAAAAAGATTATACGAAAAGAGAAACCGATTTCTAGGCCATAGAATGGCAGAGGTCTTTCTTGGCTGCACAATATAAATACATCTTCAAAATCTTAAGAACAACGGCATAATTGAATAAAGGTTTTCTCTGTAGAAAATAACGTCACCGCATTCATAAATTAATTCACTAAAAGAGATTAAGTTGTACACTAAAAGATATTATATTTAGAACCCATATTTCATTTGGCATTAATATCAAGTAATTCCTGATATATCTAAGAATCGTTTTTTATTTTATTGCAACATCCACTTCCATGCAAGCATCACCTTGATTTCCCTTTCTCTCGAGTTTGCATCAACCATATACCAAGTGACTTGTATGAGTTGTATAACGTCAGAAATTCTTGCGCTGCAATGCCCCCTTCCCATCAAAGCCATGATACTTTTATACATCATACTATAAGTTTTCAAATAGAAGGGTAGCCTTCACCTTTTCTTCGAAACCTTTTATTCATAAGTGATAACGGGTGAAACATGTCGCCCTTCACCGATCCTTCACCCAATTTTCATATGTAATCATAAAGACATCGTTCACTTTGCTATAAGCTAATTTGTTTTTGCTATAATGATATTCGTATTAGCTATAACCTAATAAAAAGATGCTAATAGATTATTTTTTTCTTCCCAATGTTTGTTTCAAACCATTGATAGTTTATTTCAAACACTTACAATGTTTTCTCCACTCACTAGGTGAATAGCCGACCCTTCACCCGAGATCACTGATAAATAAAAGGTTGAGAGGAAAAAGTGAAGGTGAAGGCGACACTCGTAACATCTGCTGTATGGTTATTTAAAGCAATGCTTTAGCAACCATAAAGCATAGCTTTTGAAGATACAAAGCGTTGCTTTACGAAGGAGATAAATGTGCTAAGTGATATTAATGGCAAACAACACCTTGAAATAACATCGCCTAAACACAAAAAAACATTCTAAATACCAGACTTCTTTTATTTATTCCCATTCTCCCACTTTATTCCGAAAAAACATATATCTTTGCTGTACACTTTCTGCACATCAGCGAGATGTAATAAGCGGGTAGTGGTTTTTATTCCTTAAATAGGAGTATTAATAATGTATTGTCTCTCGATTTCGAAAACTAGCAATTTTCTATGCAAAGAGAGATGATACAACAGATACTCCACGTGGATGGCTGTATATCAACATATCAGTTAAAGATGTGTTATATATAAACGATTGGCGTGGATGTCTGTTGTTATCATTATCTTTTGCAAGGGTTTTGCTAGGCCTCGAAATCAGATAATGGTTCAACAGCATCCATGCCTCTTTTGTATCCGGTCGGTTCCCCTACATAATCCCCATACCCCATAACCCTCCGACTAGAAAGCAAAATGAAGGGATGCTTGTTGCACCATGCTTGGCAAGAGTTATTCGCTCTTTTTTGTTAAACGCATAAACAAAGAAACACTATGCCGAAATGGATTAGCATAGACGAAGCGGCGCACAAGTACGGAGTCAAGGAAGAAGACATCTGTTTGTGGGCAGAAATGGAAGCAATCACCGCATCTTTCACAGAGACTACTCTTATCATCGACGAAAAGAGCCTTCAGAAATTCTTGTGTTGGCACGAAACCCTTCCCACTAAAGACTACATTCATACGCTGGAACAGCTCTGCAATAACCAATCCGAAGTATGCAAAGTTTATCTTGAAGTCATTGAGCTACAAGAGCAAGACCTTCAATGCAAAAAGCGTAGAATTTCAGTGTTGGAAAAGCAGTATGCGATGGCAACCGAACAGAACAAGTTGAGAGAAAAGATAATCACGATAACTTCTGATACGCTAAGTAAAGCTGAAAGTGGATGGTGGGAGAAATTGTGGATGAAGATCAAAGCAACAAGATCATCACAAAACATTCGGCAATCAGAGCACAAAAGAAGAAATAAATAGTTTATACAATAAGATTCCACCATCAAGATGAAAGTAAAAAGACGCATTCATTCCCAATACGGTATTTCAGCATCCAAATATTAAAATAAATTTATACCATTAGGATTCTATCTATCAAACTATAAATGAAGTCCATTCAAAAATATTTCTATTAATACTCCGTAAACAGTGCAATTGCTAACAAGGCCAAGTCCAATAAAGGCATAATGCAAATCTTTCAAAAAAGTAACAAACATCTCTAAATTCTTTCACAATGTTATATATTGAAGATAAAAAGAATCAATCTATTCGTCAATGTCGAAAATCACCTCATTGCCGGTTCTTAAGTCACTAAAATTTAACACAGTTGTAATATGAAAAAGACGTTAGAAACTTTGCACGTTTCATAGAAAAAAATAACTTTGCTAAACTATTATTATCGAGAGAGAACAAAATGATAAATGATTCACAAAAATTTTATTAATTAATTAACAAAGCAACAAAATGAGAAATTTGAACTTTCTGAAGTTATTCTACGGGCTTATGCTTGTAATGGTTAGCACAGCTTTCGTAAGTTGCGTTGACGACAATGATGATACCGAGGCTCCATACCTCGAAGTTTCGCCTACAACCTTGATTTTCGGCTTAGACGGTCAACCAGCCAACGGAAGCCAAGCTTCTTTTGACATTTCAACCAACCGTAGTTGGAAAGCTACAGTAAAGGATGACAAATCATGGGTTACTCTATCAAAATATGAAGGTGAAGGTTCTGCTACTATTCAGGTTAGCATTCCGGAAAACGTTAATGATGAAGCCAGCGTTGTTATTGAGATTTCAAATAAAGTGGGTGTGTTGATGTCAGAGACTGTTAAGATTACGAGCGGAAGTATTGCTCCTACTGAATTGATTTACAATGAAACATTTGGTACTAAAGGTGGCACAGCAAGTCCTTATCCTTATGTTGACCAATACACAGACTGGGTTAAATCTGGAGAAGGTAGCGAAACTGTAGAATATACAGGTGCTGCTGCATCTCTACGTCAATCCGGTAGTACAAGTGTAGGTTATGAAGGCGCTTCAGGTGGAACAAAACTTTTCTTTGGTGCAAACTCCAATTTTGTGGTAAACAAGATCTCACTGAAAGAGAATCAAACAAAACTAAAACTTACATTCGGAGGTGTCTATTACGATTTTAATACTAAAGATAATGTATTTAAACCTGAGAAATTCCACTTCTATCTGAGTGCCGACGGTCAAACATGGAGTAACGCTATTGAATATACGACTAAAGACGCAGACGACAACTGGGTATTCGCAACTTCAAACTTTACTCTAAAACAGGCTACTACTACTCTATATATTAAATTTGCAGCAGACGTAGCTTCTGTATTCTCAATAGATGACCCAACACTCACAACAGGTGCTGGTGGTACTGAAGTAGATTTAGAAGGTGGTGAGGAACCTGAACCGGGAGAAGCTAAAGTTATCACAATACCTGAGTTGAATGCAATGATGACTACCACCCAAACTCCGGTTGATGAAACTGCTGACCGTTATTTCGAAGCCGTAGTGCAAAATGACGTTGAAGGTGGAAATTACTCATTCAACAATCTGATTCTTGCAACAGAAAATGCAACAACTGCAGGCAATGGTATCACGCTATATGGTAGCCAAGTAGAGCCTACTACTATTGACGTAAAGAAGGGGGATAAAGTAAAAGTTACTCTCTATAAAGGGCTCGCCAAAACTGTCAACTACAATGGTATGTTTGAAGTAACAGGAGGCAAAGATGATACTTGGGCTAAAGTAGAGAAATTAGGTAGTACTGCAACTATAACTCCTATTGTCATTACTGCTGATAAATTAGCTGATTACCAAGGTATGACAGTTACAATCCAAGATGCAACAACTGCAACTGCTGGCGTATGGGCTAATACGAGCTCTATATCTTCTCATACCTTTACTGCTGGAGGAACCGATTTTGTTGTATTCTGCAAGAAAGAAGCTACAGCATTTGTAGATCAACCATATTCAGTAGCCACAGGTAGTATATCTGGTTTGGCAGCAGTTAATTCAAATAAAGGTCAGTTAGTTCCTCGTAATCTTGAAGACGTTAAGAACTTCCAATCTTCTACACCAACTATTTTATCAGCTGATCCGGCATCATGGAGTTTCCCATCAACAGGAGGTAGTAAAGATATCGAAATCAGTGTTGCAAATATGGGAAGTAATACATTATCTCATTCTGGACTAAGTGGTATTCTTTCTGCTTCAATAGATGGTACTAAAGTTACGGTTAATGCTGAAGCTAACTCAACAACAAGTGATGTCAAGCAAACATTAAAGGTAACTTTAACTAATGGAAACAGTATAGACATTCCTATTATAGTTGAAGCACCATCATCAGGTGAACAAAAAATAATTTCAATTAACTTTAAGGATCCGTCAGTATATCCTAGCACATTTCCAACTGCTTACTCCAGTGAAACTCAAACATATCAGTTTGGAGGTTATGACTTCACTTTTGCAGGATCTGGATATCGCTTTGTTAATACTCAAAACTATTTAATCATTGGTAAAACAGGCGCATATATTGAGTTCCCAGCAATCAGCGATAAAAAGTTAACAAAAGTAACTGCAACGACACAGGATGGTGCATCTAAAAAAGTATCAGTTGGTATTGTTGATACAAATAATAATGAGGTTACTGGTGGCGCAGCTATATTATGGGCTCAAGAAAATCAGCAGGTCGAATATGTATACAATTTGTCTGGGACCTCTATTAACACCAAATATAAAATTTATATAACTAATAGCAACAATGCTCAATTTGTGAATTTAGAACTTATTTACGAATAAAAGATTCTAGTCAACAACACCCTTGGAGGATATGCTAGAGTATACCTCCAAGGGTTTCTTTCCTCCAATAATTGATACAAGGAACAAGTTTAAATGACAGAAAAATATAAATATTACAAGTTTCTTTTGCTAACTGCTTTTATATTATGTATGACAGCATGTAGCAACGATGACTCCAACGGTGGAGGCTCGTCACAGTCAGGTGATGCCTACTGGAAAATTTCCTCCACTGTAAAATCGGCATCCGGATCGTCTGCTATAATCATCACAGGTACTCCTGGGACAATATGGAATGCAGAAATCACTGAGGGCACAACATGGTGTTCTTTCAGTAGCAATGATCTGACCTTATCCTCTAAATCCGGAGAAATAAAAGACGGACTCAATGTTTTATACGTGTATTATAATAGCAATACAGGTAAAGAACAACGTGTAGCAAAAGTTTCACTCCAGTTTGCAGACCAAGAGGCGAAAGTCTTTGATTTAGTACAATTATCTGAATCACAGCAGAACTTGCCAGCTTTCAAACTGTGGGCTGAAGTTCCTGATTTCAAGGAAAATGCTAATTATCAGTATGTAACTCATTATGCTCTTTTAAATAATAAAACAATACGTAATTATTCTATTTGTTTTGATAAAACAAAGAAAGCAGCTTTATGGGTAGCCTATCCGATACATAACGCATACCTCAAAGGTTCAGGAGAACGTACAGACCGTTGGGCCTTCGACCCTATCATTCCTCAAAGTTATCAGGCTGATTGTACATTAAGATCTTATGGAGGATCTTATGACCGTGGTCATCAGCTTCCATCAGCCGATCGCTTAGGAACAGACGAAATGAATGCTCAAACCTTCTATATGTCCAATATGACCCCACAGCTTAATCGTTTGAATCAGGATATGTGGGCTAAACTTGAAACAAAAGTTCGGGCAAATAACTGTTCTGATACCTTGTATGTAGTTACCGGCGCATATTTTGGGGCAGGTGCAACCACCACTACAGATGGAGCAAGGAATACAGTTCCGGTTCCTACGAACTACTTCAAAGTACTTCTGCGTACGAAGAGTGGAAAAACAGGAAAGAACATCAAAGATTGTTCAGACAGTGAACTGATATCAATAGGATTTTGGGTAGATCACAAATCGTATGGAAACATTGAACCTCCTAAGTCTATCTGTACTTCTGTAGCAGACATCGAAAAGATGACAGGATTTACCTTCTTCCCACAAGTATCCAACAGTGTAAAACAACAAAATAATCCCACTCAATGGGGGATTAACTAATAAGCTAGCTTATGAAAAAACTGTTATTAGTAACCGCGCTCTTTGCGCTGCTGATATCGTTCAGCTTTGCGCAGAAACCGTATAAGGTTGTATTTTACAATCTTGAGAACTTTTTCGATACAATCAATGATCCGGAAGTTCACGATGATGAATTTACTCCCGAAGGTCCTAAGAAGTGGAACTCAGCCAAGTACAATAAGAAGTTGGCTAACACAGAACGTGTATTCTTCGATATTGCAGCTATCAACAAGGATTATCCGGTAATTATCGGTGTATCGGAAGTAGAAAACCGCAGTGTACTGGAAGATATTATCGCAACCCGCAAACTGGCTCCGGCAAACTATCGGATTTCACATTTCGACTCTCCTGAAGCCCGCGGTGTAGACGTTGCTTTTCTGTATCGTCCCGATGTGTTTAAAATAGAAGGAGAAAAAGCTGTAAGAACAGTCATCCCTTCACTTCCGGACTTCAAGACCCGTGATATCCTGACGCTTTGGGGAACGATTGAAAACGAACCCTTCTTCTTTATGGTAGCACACTGGCCTTCACGCCTGGGAGGAAAAGAAGCTTCAGAATTTAAACGTATCGCTGTAGGCGAACAGATGCGCAGCATTGCAGACTCTGTAATGAAGGCCAATCCTAACACGAAAGTGGTTATGATGGGAGACTTCAATGATGATCCGACCGACAAAAGTATAGCACAAGGGTTAGGAGCCAAATTCAAACTGAAAGATTTGAAGGAAGGCGACTTCTTCGCTCCTTATGCCGATATGCTCAAAGCAGGATACGGAACACTAGCCTACGGAGATGCCTGGAATATCTTTGATAATATTGTAGTATCCGAGAATTTAGCAAAAGGATCGACAGGAAAGCTGAAATTGCAGCAAGCTCCCGGATCTAAATTCTATGGAAATATCTTCAAGCAACTTTACATGGTGCAGAAAGAAGGACAATACAAAGGATATCCATTGCGCACATACGTAGGT
>OLFS01001248.1_pt1 | contig 21092 bp, 9 predicted proteins | sample 1605491 | NCBI WGS metagenome assembly OLFS01 (sample SAMEA3888921, study PRJEB22519) | human gut metagenome | biome: human gut; feature: human-associated habitat; material: faeces | place: Denmark | collected 2011 | reverse complement strand
ACCTAACCGCCTGCTGTTCCAGGGCGTCCAGCGCCTCTACAGCGCCGACTGGGACAGGCCGTGGGGCGATGAAAAACCGCATAGCACGATGGTGTTTATCGGGATCCAGCTGCCGGAGGAAGAGATTCGGGCTGCGTTTGCGGGGTTGAGGAAGTAAGGGGTTATGGGCCGGATAAGGCGCAGCCGCATCCGGCCTGATATTTCACTCAAAATAGTCCATATCCAGTTTCGGCACCTTCAACAAACGTGAAGAAACCCCTACTTCGTTTTCGATCATTAAGTGCACCAGGCGTTCCCCATCAACCAACACCATACCCTCGACGGATTGGGCAAAGTCACGCGCCTGAGAAGTAAATCCAGAAGTGGTAATAAACACCCCACGTTTCGCTTTTTGCCCAGCCAGTGCGCCGTAAAATGCCTGTAATTCTGGCCTGCCTACAGTATTCTGCCAACGTTTTGCCTGAACATAAACTTTCTCCAGGCCAAGTTTATCAAGCGATATCACACCATCGATGCCACCATCTCCAGTACCGCCAACACGCTGCAAATCATCACGGTGGCCGCCATACCCCAGGCGATGCAAAACATCCAGAACAATGACTTCAAAGCGCGAAGGAGAAACCTGCAATAAGTTTTCCAGAACCTCATCAGCCACCGCATCACGAAGCTCTTTTAGCGCCTGATCTAACCGATCGTCCGGGCTGCTCTTTGCAAGTTCTTCATGATCGGGAGAGTCGGCTTTCGGATCTAAATCGACGGCATCCGGCCGTGACTTAAGTTTGACATTCACAAAAGCGAAGGCCAGATGGTTCGTCTCCTGCTCCGTCATTGGCTGGGGATGAGACGCAACCCAGTCAAAACCCGCAGGAGTCAGGCACCATTTGCCACGCGACAAACTTTGCGACAACCCGGCACGTTTTAAACGGTCATGCGCCCAGCCTGCACGATTTTTATAAACAAGTTGTCCGCTGGTAATGACTTTCGCTCGCTGGCTGTCATCCAGTCCTAATGCATCCGCGGCAGCCTCATGAACATCACGCGCGGCTGCACCTTCCGGTTTTGTTGCCAGATAACGCAGAACAGGTTCAATAAATTTGTCATAGGTAGGAACCGTCATAGTACATCCTTGCAGAATCAGGTAGATGTTTTTCGGCTACTATAGCACTACAAAAATAGACGAACACGTTAGAAATGAGTCAGTTGCTGTGACCGTGGTCATTGCCCGGAAAGGTACAGAAAGCTAAGATGAGATGTTATGGGCCTTAAATATTTGGACAGGCCCGCACAGCAATGGATTAATAACAATGATGAATAAATCCAATTTTGAATTCCTGAAGGGCGTCAACGACTTCACTTATGCCATCGCCTGTGCGGCGGAAAATAACTACCCGGATGATCCCAACACGACGCTGATTAAAATGCGTATGTTTGGCGAAGCCACAGCGAAACATCTTGGTCTGTTACTCAACATCCCCCCTTGTGAGAATCAACACGATCTCCTGCGTGAACTCGGCAAAATCGCCTTTGTTGATGACAACATCCTCTCTGTATTTCACAAATTACGCCGCATTGGTAACCAGGCGGTGCACGAATATCATAACGATCTCAACGATGCCCAGATGTGCCTGCGACTCGGGTTCCGCCTGGCTGTCTGGTACTACCGTCTGGTCACTAAAGATTATGACTTCCCGGTGCCGGTGTTTGTGTTGCCGGAACGTGGTGAAAACCTCTATCACCAGGAAGTGCTGACGCTAAAACAACAGCTTGAACAGCAGGTGCGAGAAAAAGCGCAGACTCAGGCAGAAGTCGAAGCGCAACAGCAGAAGCTGGTTGCCCTGAACGGCTATATCGCCATTCTGGAAGGCAAACAGCAGGAAACCGAAGCGCAAACCCAGGCTCGCCTTGCGGCACTGGAAGCACAGCTCGCCGAGAAGAACGCGGAACTGGCAAAACAGACCGAACAGGAACGTAAGGCTTACCACAAAGAAATTACCGATCAGGCCATCAAGCGCACACTCAACCTTAGCGAAGAAGAGAGTCGCTTCCTGATTGATGCGCAACTGCGTAAAGCAGGCTGGCAGGCCGACAGCAAAACCCTGCGCTTCTCCAAAGGCGCACGTCCGGAACCCGGCGTCAATAAAGCCATTGCCGAATGGCCGACCGGAAAAGATGAAACGGGTAATCAGGGCTTTGCGGATTATGTGCTGTTTGTCGGCCTCAAACCCATCGCGGTGGTAGAGGCGAAACGTAACAATATCGACGTTCCCGCCAGGCTCAATGAGTCGTATCGCTACAGTAAATGTTTCGATAATGGCTTCCTGCGGGAAACCTTGCTTGAGCACTACTCACCGGATGAAGTGCATGAAGCAGTGCCAGAGTATGAAACCAGCTGGCAGGACACCAGCGGCAAACAACGGTTTAAAATCCCCTTCTGCTACTCGACCAACGGGCGCGAATACCGCGCAACAATGAAGACCAAAAGCGGCATCTGGTATCGCGACGTGCGTGATACCCGCAATATGTCGAAAGCCTTACCCGAGTGGCACCGCCCGGAAGAGCTGCTGGAAATGCTCGGCAGCGAACCGCAAAAACAGAATCAGTGGTTTGCCGATAACCCTGGCATGAGCGAGCTGGGCCTGCGTTATTATCAGGAAGATGCCGTCCGCGCGGTTGAAAAGGCAATCGTCAAGGGGCAACAAGAGATCCTGCTGGCGATGGCGACCGGTACCGGTAAAACCCGTACGGCAATCGCCATGATGTTCCGCCTGATCCAGTCCCAGCGTTTTAAACGCATTCTCTTCCTTGTCGACCGCCGTTCTCTTGGCGAACAGGCGCTGGGCGCGTTTGAAGATACGCGTATTAACGGCGACACCTTCAACAGCATTTTCGACATTAAAGGGCTGACGGATAAATTCCCGGAAGACAGCACCAAAATTCACGTTGCCACCGTACAGTCGCTGGTGAAACGCACCCTGCAATCAGATGAACCGATGCCGGTGGCCCGTTACGACTGTATCGTCGTTGACGAAGCGCATCGCGGCTATATTCTCGATAAAGAGCAGACCGAAGGCGAACTGCAGTTCCGCAGCCAGCTGGATTACGTCTCTGCCTACCGTCGCATTCTCGATCACTTCGATGCGGTAAAAATCGCTCTCACCGCCACCCCGGCGCTACATACTGTGCAGATTTTCGGCGAGCCGGTTTACCGTTATACCTACCGTACCGCGGTTATCGACGGTTTTCTGATCGACCAGGATCCGCCTATTCAGATCATCACCCGCAACGCGCAGGAGGGGGTTTATCTCTCCAAAGGCGAGCAGGTAGAGCGCATCAGCCCGCAGGGAGAAGTGATCAATGACACCCTGGAAGACGATCAGGATTTTGAAGTCGCCGACTTTAACCGTGGCCTGGTGATCCCGGCGTTTAACCGCGCCATCTGTAACGAACTCACCAATTATCTTGACCCGACCGGATCGCAAAAAACGCTGGTCTTCTGCGTCACCAATGCCCATGCCGATATGGTGGTGGAAGAGCTGCGTGCCGCGTTCAAGAAAAAGTATCCGCAACTGGAGCACGACGCGATCATCAAGATCACCGGTGATGCCGATAAAGACGCGCGCAAAGTGCAGACCATGATCACCCGCTTCAATAAAGAGCGGCTGCCCAATATCGTGGTAACCGTCGACCTGCTGACGACCGGCGTCGATATTCCGTCGATCTGTAATATCGTGTTCCTGCGTAAAGTACGCAGCCGCATTCTGTACGAACAGATGAAAGGCCGCGCCACGCGCTTATGCCCGGAGGTGAATAAAACCAGCTTTAAGATTTTTGACTGTGTCGATATCTACAGCACGCTGGAGAGCGTCGACACCATGCGTCCGGTGGTGGTGCGCCCGAAGGTGGAACTGCAAACGCTGGTCAATGAAATTACCGATTCAGAAACCTATAAAATCACCGAAGCGGATGGCCGCAGTTTTGCCGAGCACAGCCATGAACAACTGGTGGCGAAGCTCCAGCGTATCATCGGTCTGGCCACGTTTAACCGTGACCGCAGCGAAACGATAGATAAACAGGTGCGTCGTCTGGATGAGCTATGCCAGGACGCGGCGGGCGTGAACTTTAACGGCTTCGCCTCGCGCCTGCGGGAAAAAGGGCCGCACTGGAGCGCCGAAGTCTTTAACAAACTGCCTGGCTTTATCGCCCGTCTGGAAAAGCTGAAAACGGACATCAACAACCTGAATGATGCGCCGATCTTCCTCGATATCGACGATGAAGTGGTGAGTGTAAAATCGCTGTACGGTGATTACGACACGCCGCAGGATTTCCTCGAAGCCTTTGACTCGCTGGTGCAACGTTCCCCGAACGCGCAACCGGCATTGCAGGCAGTTATTAATCGCCCGCGCGATCTCACCCGTAAAGGGCTGGTCGAGCTACAGGAGTGGTTTGACCGCCAGCACTTTGAGGAATCTTCCCTGCGCAAAGCATGGAAAGAGACGCGCAATGAAGATATCGCCGCCCGGCTGATTGGTCATATTCGCCGCGCTGCGGTGGGCGATGCGCTGAAACCGTTTGAGGAACGTGTCGATCACGCGCTGACGCGCATTAAGGGCGAAAACGACTGGAGCAGCGAGCAATTAAGCTGGCTCGATCGTTTAGCGCAGGCGCTGAAAGAGAAAGTGGTGCTCGACGACGATGTCTTCAAAACCGGCAACTTCCACCGTCGCGGCGGGAAGGCGATGCTGCAAAGAACCTTTGACGATAATCTCGATACCCTGCTGGGCAAATTCAGCGATTATATCTGGGACGAGCTGGCCTGACACGTATACACTTCATCCTTCAGGCTGCCTCTGCGTTGGCTGCGCTCGTTCACCCCGGTCACGTACTTCTGTACGCTCCCGGGGATTCACTCACTTGCCGCCTTGATGCAACCTGAATGATTTTGTGTATATTACCCTCGGCAATTTCTTCTTCTGCGGCTCGATGAATTTGGGCCGCTGCTTAATTTACGGAACTCACAATGAACAATAACGATCTGGTCGCGAAGCTGTGGAAGCTGTGCGACAACCTGCGCGATGGCGGCGTTTCCTATCAAAACTACGTCAATGAACTCGCCTCGCTGCTGTTTTTGAAAATGTGTAAAGAGACCGGTCAGGAAGCGGAATACCTGCCGGAAGGTTACCGCTGGGATGACCTGAAATCCCGCATCGGCCAGGAGCAGTTGCAGTTCTACCGAAAAATGCTCGTGCATTTAGGCGAAGATGACAAAAAGCTGGTACAGGCAGTTTTTCATAATGTTAGTACCACCATCACCGAGCCGAAACAAATAACCGCACTGGTCAGCAATATGGATTCGCTGGACTGGTACAACGGCGCGCACGGTAAGTCGCGCGATGACTTCGGCGATATGTACGAAGGGCTGTTGCAGAAGAACGCGAATGAAACCAAGTCTGGTGCAGGCCAGTACTTCACCCCGCGTCCGCTGATTAAAACCATTATTCATCTGCTGAAACCGCAGCCGCGTGAAGTGGTGCAGGACCCGGCGGCAGGTACGGCGGGCTTTTTGATTGAAGCCGACCGCTATGTTAAGTCGCAAACCAATGATCTGGACGACCTTGATGGCGACACGCAGGATTTCCAGATCCACCGCGCGTTTATCGGCCTCGAACTGGTGCCCGGCACCCGTCGTCTGGCACTGATGAACTGCCTGCTGCACGATATTGAAGGCAACCTCGACCACGGCGGCGCAATCCGTCTGGGCAACACTCTGGGTAGCGACGGTGAAAACCTGCCGAAGGCGCATATTGTCGCCACTAACCCGCCGTTTGGCAGCGCCGCAGGCACCAACATTACCCGCACCTTTGTTCACCCGACCAGCAACAAACAGTTGTGCTTTATGCAGCATATTATCGAAACGCTGCATCCCGGCGGTCGTGCGGCGGTGGTGGTGCCGGATAACGTGCTGTTTGAAGGCGGCAAAGGCACCGACATTCGTCGTGACCTGATGGATAAGTGTCATCTGCACACCATTCTGCGTCTGCCGACCGGTATTTTTTACGCTCAGGGCGTGAAGACCAACGTGCTGTTCTTTACCAAAGGGACGGTGGCGAACCCGAATCAGGATAAGAACTGTACCGATGATGTGTGGGTGTATGACCTGCGTACCAATATGCCGAGTTTCGGCAAGCGCACACCGTTTACCGACGAGCATTTGCAGCCGTTTGAGCGCGTGTATGGCGAAGACCCGCACGGTTTAAGCCCGCGCACTGAAGGTGAATGGAGTTTTAACGCCGAAGAGACGGAAGTTGCCGACAGCGAAGAGAACAAAAACACCGACCAGCATCTTGCTACCAGCCGCTGGCGCAAGTTCAGCCGTGAGTGGATCCGCACCGCAAAATCCGATTCGCTGGATATCTCCTGGCTGAAAGATAAAGACAGTATTGATGCCGACAGCCTGCCGGAGCCGGATGTATTAGCGGCAGAAGCGATGGGCGAACTGGTACAGGCGCTGTCTGAACTGGATGCGCTGATGCGTGAACTGGGGGCGAGCGATGAGGCCGATTTGCAGCGTCAGTTGCTGGAAGAAGCGTTTGGTGGGGTGAAGGAATGAGTGCGGGGAAATTGCCGGAGGGGTGGGTTATCGCCCCAGTATCTACGGTCACAACTCTAATCCGAGGAGTAACGTATAAAAAAGAGCAGGCAATAAATTATCTAAAAGATGATTATTTGCCTCTTATCCGTGCGAACAATATTCAGAATGGCAAGTTTGATACTACGGACTTGGTTTTTGTTCCTAAAAATCTTGTTAAAGAAAGTCAAAAAATATCTCCTGAAGATATTGTTATTGCAATGTCATCAGGGAGCAAATCCGTAGTTGGTAAATCCGCACATCAGCATCTACCATTTGAATGTAGTTTCGGCGCATTTTGCGGTGTATTACGTCCTGAAAAACTTATATTTTCTGGTTTTATTGCTCATTTCACAAAATCTTCTCTTTATCGAAACAAAATTTCATCACTTTCTGCTGGTGCAAATATTAATAATATTAAGCCGGCAAGCTTTGATTTGATAAATATACCAATCCCACCACTTGCCGAACAAAAAATCATCGCTGAAAAACTCGATACGCTGCTGGCGCAGGTAGACAGCACCAAAGCACGTTTTGAGCAAATCCCACAAATCCTGAAACGTTTTCGTCAAGCGGTATTGGGGGGCGCAGTTAATGGAAAATTGACAGAAAAATGGCGTAATTTTGAGCCGCAACATTCTGTATTTAAGAAGTTAAATTTTGAATCTATCTTAACTGAATTACGTAATGGTCTTTCATCAAAGCCAAATGAAAGTGGTGTTGGTCATCCAATACTACGCATTAGTTCTGTACGTGCTGGCCATGTAGATCAAAACGATATTCGGTTTCTAGAATGTTCAGAAAGTGAACTAAACCGCCACAAATTACAAGATGGAGATCTTTTATTTACTCGCTATAACGGAAGTTTAGAATTTGTTGGTGTTTGTGGGTTATTGAAAAAATTACAACATCAAAATTTGCTATATCCTGATAAACTTATTCGAGCTCGATTAACCAAAGATGCTTTACCAGAATATATTGAAATATTTTTTTCATCCCCCTCAGCACGAAATGCAATGATGAACTGCGTGAAAACAACTTCTGGTCAAAAAGGTATTTCAGGAAAAGATATCAAATCCCAAGTTGTTTTATTACCTCCAGTAAAAGAACAAGCCGAAATCGTTCGCCGCGTCGAGCAACTCTTCGCCTACGCCGACACCATAGAAAAACAGGTCAACAACGCCTTAGCCCGCGTCAACAACCTGACGCAATCCATCCTGGCAAAAGCGTTCCGTGGTGAACTTACCGCCCAGTGGCGGGCCGAAAACCCGGATTTGATCAGCGGAGAAAACAGCGCCGCCGCGTTGCTGGAAAAAATCAAAGCTGAACGCGCAGCTAGCGGGGGTAAAAAAGCCTCACGTAAAAAATCCTGAACATTATTTTCTGGCGCACCTTTCCGGTGCGCTTTTTATTATTTCACGCCAATCATAACCCACATAAATATATTTAAATCATTCCAGAAATTGCCCATTTTATTCTATTTTTAGCTGGACTTTCCCCATATTTACTGATGATATATACAGGTATTTAGCGCGGTGCGGATGTGCGCCAACACACCCGCATCGCTAATCACAATCACTATTCCTGGAGAATAGCAGTTATGACTGACACGCATTCTATTGCACAACCGTTCGAAGCAGAAGTCTCCCCGGCAAATAACCGTCAATTAACCGTGAGTTATGCGAGCCGCTACCCGGATTGCAGCCGTATTCCCGCCATCACCCTGAAAGGTCAGTGGCTGGAAGCCGCCGGTTTTGCCACTGGCACGGCGGTAGATGTCAAAGTGATGGAAGGCTGTATTGTCCTCACCGCCCAACCACCCGCCGCCGAGGAGAGCGAACTGATGCAGTCGCTACGCCAGGTGTGCAAACTGTCGGCGCGTAAACAAAAGCAGGTGCAGGCGTTTATTGGAGTGATTGCCGGTAAACAGAAAGTCGCGTAACAGCGTTTACTCCCGGTTAACCACCGGGAGCCTTCCACTGACTCAATAGAAACTTTCCCCCTCAGTAAATATTTACCAGTCTGATTTTGCAGTAAAAATCTATTGTTTCAGTACGTTGCGAAAGCGATAATAGAGGCTTAGCAATGAGGAAGGCATATCTTATGGAATCTATTCAACCCTGGATTGAAAAATTTATTAAGCAAGCACAGCAACAACGTTCGCAATCCACTAAAGATTATCCAACGTCTTACCGTAACCTGCGAGTAAAATTGAGTTTCGGTTATGGTAATTTTACGTCTATTCCCTGGTTTGCATTTCTTGGAGAAGGTCATGAAGCTTCTAACGGTATATATCCCGTTATTCTCTATTATAAAGATTTTGATGAGTTGGTTTTGGCTTATGGTATAAGCGACACGAATGAACCACATGCCCAATGGCAGTTCTCTTCAGACATACCTAAAACAATCGCAGAGTATTTTCAGGCAACTTCGGGTGTATATCCTAAAAAATACGGACAGTCCTATTACGCCTGTTCCCAAAAAGTCTCACAGGGTATTGATTACACCCGATTTGCCTCTATGCTGGACAACATAATCAACGACTATAAATTAATATTTAATTCTGGCAAGAGTGTTATTCCACCTATGTCAAAAACTGAATCATACTGTCTGGAAGATGCGTTAAATGATTTGTTTATCCCTGAAACCACAATAGAGACGATACTCAAACGATTAACCATCAAAAAAAATATTATCCTCCAGGGGCCGCCCGGCGTTGGAAAAACCTTTGTTGCACGCCGTCTGGCTTACTTGCTGACAGGAGAAAAGGCTCCGCAACGCGTCAATATGGTTCAGTTCCATCAATCTTATAGCTATGAGGATTTTATACAGGGCTATCGTCCGAATGGCGTCGGCTTCCGACGTAAAGACGGCATATTTTACAATTTTTGTCAGCAAGCTAAAGAGCAGCCAGAGAAAAAGTATATTTTTATTATAGATGAAATCAATCGTGCCAATCTCAGTAAAGTATTTGGCGAAGTGATGATGTTAATGGAACATGATAAACGAGGTGAAAACTGGTCTGTTCCCCTAACCTACTCCGAAAACGATGAAGAACGATTCTATGTCCCGGAGAATGTTTATATCATCGGTTTAATGAATACTGCCGATCGCTCTCTGGCCGTTGTTGACTATGCCCTACGCAGACGATTTTCTTTCATAGATATTGAGCCAGGTTTTGATACACCACAGTTCCGGAATTTTTTACTGAATAAAAAAGCAGAACCTTCATTTGTTGAGTCTTTATGCCAAAAAATGAACGAGTTGAACCAGGAAATCAGCAAAGAGGCCACTATCCTTGGGAAAGGATTCCGCATTGGGCATAGTTACTTCTGCTGTGGGTTGGAAGATGGCACCTCTCCGGATACGCAATGGCTTAATGAAATTGTGATGACGGATATCGCCCCTTTACTCGAAGAATATTTCTTTGATGACCCCTATAAACAACAGAAATGGACCAACAAATTATTAGGGGACTCATAGTGGAACAGCCCGTGATACCTGTCCGTAATATCTATTACATGCTTACCTATGCATGGGGTTATTTACAGGAAATTAAGCAGGCAAACCTTGAAGCCATACCCGGTAACAATCTTCTTGATATCCTTGGGTATGTATTAAATAAAGGGGTTTTACAGCTTTCACGCCGAGGGCTTGAGCTTGATTACAATCCTAATACCGAGATCATTCCTGGCATCAAAGGGCGAATAGAGTTTGCTAAAACAATACGCGGCTTCCATCTTAATCATGGGAAAACCGTCAGTACTTTTGATATGCTTAATGAAGACACGCTGGCTAACCGAATTATAAAAAGCACATTAGCCATATTAATTAAGCATGAAAAGTTAAATTCAACTATCAGAGATGAAGCTCGTTCACTTTATAGAAAATTACCGGGCATTAGCACTCTTCATTTAACTCCGCAGCATTTCAGCTATCTGAATGGCGGAAAAAATACGCGTTATTATAAATTCGTTATCAGTGTCTGCAAATTCATCGTCAATAATTCTATTCCAGGTCAAAACAAAGGACACTACCGTTTCTATGATTTTGAAAGAAACGAAAAAGAGATGTCATTACTTTATCAAAAGTTTCTTTATGAATTTTGCCGTCGTGAATTAACGTCTGCAAACACAACCCGCTCTTATTTAAAATGGGATGCATCGAGTATATCGGATCAGTCACTTAATTTGTTACCTCGAATGGAAACTGACATCACCATTCGCTCATCAGAAAAAATACTTATCGTTGACGCCAAATACTATAAGAGCATTTTTTCACGACGAATGGGAACAGAAAAATTTCATTCGCAAAATCTTTATCAACTGATGAATTACTTATGGTCGTTAAAGCCTGAAAATGGCGAAAACATAGGGGGGTTATTAATATATCCCCACGTAGATACCGCAGTGAAACATCGTTATAAAATTAATGGCTTCGATATTGGCTTGTGTACCGTCAATTTAGGTCAGGAATGGCCGTGTATACATCAAGAATTACTCGACATTTTCGATGAATATCTCAAATAAGCGGTAAGTTTTATAGAAAATACCGCTCCCGACACCACATCGGGAGCGGCTCATCATCAGGAGGCGATCACCTCCACCAGCACATCCGTTGCCCAACTCTCTTCGCTGTTGGCGACATTCCCTTCCTTGCAGGCCTGAGCCATTTTGACTAACTGGAAAGAAACGTCATCGCGGAAATCAAAGTAATGCCATTGCGATGAAAAGTTGATGCGCCAGTAGCCCATCCCCTGATCGAAGCGGATCTTCAATACCTGACCATCCTCAAAAGTCACCGTCAGTTTACGATGGTGAGGGATATCGCGCGGCGAGTCGAACACCGTCAGTTCTACCGGCCTGCCCAGCGCAGCAGCAAACCACTGATCAGCGAAATCCTGAAAATCCGCTATGCTCATCCAGTCATGGAAAGGCCGGTTACCGGGGCGATCTTTATCTTTAAATAGCGTATCCAGCGTCACTTCAGCGCCATCGGTCAGCTTTGTTTTTAGCGGTCTCAGAATTGATCCCAACAACGCCAGCGCAACCGGGTTTTGCAGATAGCGATCGGTATAGTGAACGCCGGTAATTCGCGTGTTATTCATCAGTGACTGCGCTTCTTCATGGTCGTTAAACAGCACGTCCCAGAAGCGTTGCCCAAACTGCGACAGTGGTCCATTCAACTGTTTGTGGATCTGAATGTCTTTGACCCGCTCGACAGCGTTGGTGGCTTTAGCAGGCAGAATAAACTCGTTCAGTTCTACCGTTTTATAACCGAGACTACGCACCACCAGTTCGTCATTCAGGTGCCACTCCGGCCCCGGAATCGTTGCCTGCTGGCTGCGAGAGGCCAGCGTCATCACGCGATCGGTAAAGGTGACCTGGGCAACGATCGGTAATTGCAGATCCTGTTCAACATGGCACAGCCGCACACCCAGCGCAGTAAATTGCGATAGTTCATGCAACAGGTCCGGGTCATCCACTCCCGTAGGAATAACAAGATCGACCTCGACGTTGTCTTTTAGCCGATAGTTCTGAACCGCCGCGCGGAACTGACGTGCGTATAAATCCCACTCATTGGGCGCGCCGGTCATCCACAGGGTGAGCTTTTCAGCGCCTTCGTTAATCGCCCGGCGAATCGTATCGCCAATGGCGCCAGGGCAGTAGCGGGCATCCGGCAGCGAGAATGTCTCTTCATCCGGTAAACCGATGTAATACGTGAAGTCATCGCCAAGCCAGGCCAGCGCCGCTTTGCGATCCAGCAAATCGTGATCGTGGCGAGTCTGGGAATCAAGCAGGCATTCACTACATGCAGTCTCACAATGGCGGCAGCCTAACTGTTTCACCATTCCCTGCAATATAGCTTCAATGTGTACCGGTGCGCTGGAGGCAAAACCTGCACCACCGCTGATCACATCATAAAGCTGTACGGCTAATACCGATTGCCCATCCTCCAGTCTGACCGGACGTACAGAATAGCCGAGTTCTGCGGCGGAGATACCCAGAACGCCCGCCAGCGCCTGACGCAGAGCAACCGCCAGAGTCATGGCAACAATCCGCCCCTCCTCTGTGTTATCTGGCAGATACTCGCCGTTTTGCGGTTTGCGCAGAACCATTTCAAAGACATCGGTACGCGCCAGTGCGCCCAGGGTGACATTCTTCATGAGTGCCGTCGAACCGGGGCAAATCAGACGATGATTCTGGCTGTCGCGATCCGCTTTACCCGGACGCGGTGGATAGTGAGCTTCCATACTTTTCGGCGCATCATTTTCATTCAGCATCGACTCAGCACGGCCACAGCTCAGACACAATGCATAACCGTGTCCACCTTCCCCCAAACTTTGCTGGAAAACATGCCCATCAGCCCCAGAAGCCATATAACCCATTAGCGGGTTAGGCAACGGTACGGGCTCTGCTTTAACAAAGACCCACGCGGGGACAACCGGGACGAATTTCATGGTTTCAATATTGTTCGTTACCGGAGCGTGTGCATCGGTGACAAACCCGGCAGGCTGCAGCACCTGACGGCGATTATCCATGATTATTTTTTCGCCGCAGGCGCTATTGGAGCAAAAGAGCATCCCGGAACTGCTCATCCCCTCTTCATAGCCAATGGTCCCGCATTTGTGACAGCGCCAGGCGCAATCCAGACGCTGGGCTTCATTGGTATCAGCATTAATGTTGTGCCAGTGCAGTGAGACACCGGCAGAGCGGAAGACACGGCCATCAAGGATGATCTCTGCTCCCGGTGCATATTCACGAATGGCAACACCGAGGTTACGGGAAGGTAATCCTTTATAACGGGAAACGTTATCTTCACGGTCCTTTTTATCACGACTTTTCTGCGATTTTTCGCGGATATAATCTTCCATCGTGAAGTTATCAAACGTCACTACATCTGTCGGGAAACCGTATCCCGGCAGGAAGGTTCTGGCAGCCAGATCGCGCAGCAGATACTCGCCACAGTGCCGTTTCTTCTCCAGCTCTATGCGCTTACGATAAGGCGTTTGCGGCTGCGACTCACGCTCCTGTGTCACGAGATCGCGATAAACGGAGAGCCACCGCTGTTGCAGGAAGGTGATCGCGTTGATTGTTTTATCCCGCAGATATTCGGCTCTTGCACCATGCAACGCCGTACCTTTCACCAGCCGTTCCAGCGCCGTGTCGATATCAAGAACCGGACGTTCCAGCCAGATTTTAAAGCGTTCGCATTTTGACTGCCCGTCATCTTCACCGAAAAACCAGAGGCTATCGAGGCTGGTTTTTTCTTTATCGGTTTCGCCAATAACGTTACATAAAAAGTCGGACAGTAATAATGCATTGACGTGACGTTGCACCAGTCGGGCGGAGTTCATCGCGACCATGGGTGCCGGGATCATGGTTTCAAATGGCCAGAGCGGGTTGGCAAAAACCTGCTGGTCGTGTGGGTTACCTTTACATAGGGTGTAAGAGATCGCGCGTGATTCTTTACTACGCCCGGCTCGCCCGGCGCGCTGTAAATAGTTGGCCGGATGTGGCGGTACGTTGTTCATTACCACCGCAGTAATACCCCCGATATCAACCCCCATTTCCATGGTGGTGGAACAGTTGAGAACATTTAGTTGCCCATTCTTGAACATCTTTTCATAGCTTTGCAGACGTTCTGACGACTGCTGGGCAGAGTGCTCGGCAGTACGATAGTAGAAGCCGCCTTCCACGACACGATCGTTAATGTCTGTCCAGACGTTTTCCGACCGCAATTGTGCGATCAGCGGATCATGGCTGACCCAGTCGCGTGCTTTTGCCAGACCCTCTGCGTAGTCTTCCTGTGAACGATCCAGCTTCCAGATTTCCGGCATTGTGACTTTCTGCGCGACAAAAGTGTCATATTGCGCCAGGGTAAGATGCTCGAACGAAATATGGGTAGGCAGATAAGGGGTTAAGCCTTTAAAAGCCGTATCCAGGATTTTATTGGTTACCGGGCAAATCCAGGCATCCGTGATTAAAGAAAAAGTCATATGCTCTTTCGGTAAATAAAAACGGTTGCCATCGGGTTTCAGTACTGCAAGCGGTCCGGTAAGTTGGGCCCATGCTTCTTTCAGCCATGTATTGATAATATCAATAGTTGCCGCATTGACGGTTTTGAATCCAGCCCCCAGCATCAGCAACTTCGCTAAACGATGGGATACGTTGCCATTACGAATTTGAGGCCAGCGTCTGTTCTGATTATCTTCAGGATCTTTTGATTCCGGGTTACGGACGAATTTTGATGAAAAACGGCTACCAATCCAGTTTTTCAGCTCATCATCCAGCTGTGTGAAGTTGCTCTCGCGAACGTAATGATCCAACGTAACCTTGAGAAAATCGCGCCAGTCATCCAGCGTTAATCCTTTTTCCTGCCAGTGCAAGGGGCTCTTATGTATTTTCTCCAGCCCCTGGTAACCAACCTGAACCAGCCCCTGTGTTTCCAGGCTGTTAGTCCGTTTAGGGCGACGCATGAATTCCCGGAACAACAACATTTCAGAAAGCTTAAGGGGGCCGCCGTTTTCATTAAACACTTCAGGCTTAAGATAATGGTTATATTGCAGAACCGGCCCGCGGATATCGGCTCTCTCTTTAAGCTCGTTAACCATCTCCGTCCAGGTTCGGGATACCAGGATAGTCGCGGCTTTCCCACCGGTTGCAGCCTGATAAGCCTGTTCAAGCTGTTCAGCCTGTGCTTGTGACAATTTCGCCTGGTCTGGCATTCCCCAGCTTCGATATTCTTCTGCCTGCTCACGGGCTTGCTTCGCCCTGGCCGCTAATTTTTCCAGATCGGCATTGGCATTCGGCGCTGTAGACGTTTGCGTCCTTTGATGCCAGCTGAGAATTTCGACTACGCTTCCGCGTAAGCGACTGCGTTCTGCTTCTTGCTGCATACGCACCGCCATTCGGGCTGTCCCTTGTCGACTGTCTGTAAAGGTGATGAGTCGACGACCTCGTCCTGGCAACGAATCTGGTCCGACGCCCTCTTTGCCTTCATCACTGGTAAAGTCCTGACAATACTCTAGAACGGTGGGCACGATATTAGTAACGTAAAATGGCCCACCTAATAGTGCACGCCGGAAGGGCTGTTTCCCACTCATGCCTCTGTAGCCACAGCCACTGGCACTACAAACCTGTTCAATATCATTAATAATCAGCGGAATGCTGTCATTGTTAATAACGCCAATACGGCGCGTCTGACGGTCGAGGCGTTGTAGGGTATAACCTGCCTCGCTGGTCTCTCCTGCGGCAATAATCAACGGAGGCTGAAAACTGTTCTCTTTTTCGACTTTTTCTTCTGTAGCGTCATGTTCAACAGGTACTTCATCCTGCAAAGAGAATTCATCGCCACCTTTATTTTCCCACTGGACTAGTTTGCCCTTTTTGTCCCGTGCCAGAAGATGAGGCTCATTACAATCATTACAGAATGCAACTTCGTATACAGGGCTTCCACAGTCACAATTTTGTCGCTGGTTCACATACACATAGCCAAAGGGCCAGCCTTTGTCGAGCGGTGTACCGTGCTTTAATCTGCAATCTTTATCAACACAAGCCCATATTCCCTGGGTATTACGCTGGAAGATATGCGCCCTGACTTTAAGAAATGCGGGATCCTTTGCATTAGGTTGAGTCCCTGAACAGACATCGATCCAACGCAGTACTTCCTGCTGGCTGTAATGCTGTTTTGTCAGCACGTGTAACCGCTCTGTTATCTCATCCAGCTTCATCGGATTGGGCTGTTTGACCAACATCTCACGTATGTAACGCGCTTCGGGGGAATGCGTAAGCGCATAAAAGCGCTCAGGACTTATCCCTTTAATTTTATTATCATTTTTATCTCTTAGATCCAGATCAGGTATTTGCTCTATCTCGTCTAACGGAACAGAAACGTTTTTGGATGGTTCCAGTTCAGGAATCACCCGACTTCCGTCCAGAACATCGATGCGCTCCTGCGGGATACCGGATAATTCAGAGAGAAATTTTTTCAGCTGCTTTTCAGCGTCGCTGCCGGCAATGGTCGCAGAGGTCGCGACAAAGCGCACGTCATCTGGTGTCATGCCAAACGCGGTCATCACACGACGCAGCTGGAGCGCCAGTTCAGCGGCCTGCGACCCTACATAGGTATGCGCTTCATCCAGTACAATCCAGCGTAGTGATTTTTGTGCTTTAGATTGCTGGATAATCGGGGCGTCGACCTGGCGAACCATCATATATTCCAGCATCGTGCCGTTGGTCACCAGAATCGGCGCAGGTTCTTCACGCATTTTTTCGCGCGAGAGCACCTCATTCGGCCTTTTTGCCTGTTCGCTTTTTACCGAAGCGTGTAGGTTTTCGGTGTTGCCGTTGTAAAGGCAGTAGCGGATCCCTGTACCAAAACCACGCGTCCAGGCATCCAGACGCTCGCGCTGTGAATTAATCAGGGCGTTCAATGGATAGAGAAAAAGGGCTCGGACACCGACCAACGGATTGTTGCCATTTTCATGCAGTTCCCGGTAAAGATCTTCCAGCACCGGTACCATAAAACATTCCGTTTTACCTGAACCCGTACCACTGGTTACCACCACTGAATGTTTCTTTTCCAGCAAAGCTTTCCAACTGGCTAACTGGTGCGTAAAAGGCCTCCAGTCAGCACCAAACCGGTACCGGCCATTATTCTGATCATCCAGTGAATCAACCACTGCTTTGCTCAACAATGCGTTGCCTTCCGTCAGGCTGCGCATCGTGTGGTTTGACTCCTTCCAGCCAAACATTTGCTGGAATACCGGAGAAGCAAGGAATGAGCCCGGTTTCCCACAATCAGCCCCCATTTGTTGCGCGAGATGTTCACGCAGCTGCGGGTTGGTAACGCCCATGATACTGAGCGTTGCTTCAGTTGAACGAGACAACGATTGTTCAATAAGTGACGAAAAATAGCGTGTAGTCATCCTTATTCCTTTTTATTTTTTAGCAACATAACGCAACAGGCTGCACTGGAAGATGGCCTTAAACCAGCGGGAATCGAAATCCCTGACTTGCCTCAGGAAAAATACGGCACCGGGTTTACGGTCAAATACAGATTCAAAAGAAGCATTTCCGCTTGCCACAGCTGCAGCGAAGACGGGTAACAAGGCCACGGAATAGCGGTGATTTGCGTCAGGATTAATACCAATCACTGGATTTTTTTGTGATGCCATCCAGCTATGCAGCCGCTTGCTGCCGTACTCTGGCCATTGAGCTTCACTATGCTCACGTAAAAGCTCCTGATACCACACGTGGACAAAAGACTCAGGAATAGACGGGGGGAGATGTCCGTTACTTAACCATTTCTCAATTTCATCGGCATATGTCGGGAACACGAGCCCCAGCCGTTGAAACATATTAGTAACCAGTAATTTCTGGGTTTCCTCCGGTGCACCTTTTTGGCTCAGGAACAATTTGAAACGCTCAGATGCCGCTTTGATCTCAAAGATGGGGAAAAACTCCCATAGAATAGGGAACTCATTCTCAATACGACTCAGGTACTCTGCTGACATTTCAAATTTGAAGAGCGACATTGCCAATGCCTGCGGATGCTGCACCAGTGCACGCCATACTTCAAAGGTTGCCAGTGGTAAATAACCAAATTGATCGTACAGGCTACGCATAAATTGCCAGCCGGAATGGGCAGGATCGTTAGCCATCTGTCCGAGAACCAGTGTGATGGTATTAACTTCTGCCTGTGGATTAAAAAGCTGGGTCGCTTTCTGCAATGAGCGGATGTTGCTTTCTTCTACCGGTAACGAAGATTCGCCACGAATGAAGCAGGGACGAAAAGCCATCTCTTCACCCGGTTTAGGGACAACCAACCACGGTCCATTTTTGTTAACGATTGAGCTCAACTCATATTCACCGACAGGCACTCCCTCGCTCACTCTTGATGCTAAGGGGATGGATTTCCTCTCGGGTTCACTTAACAGCATGATAACGGGGGAAGGAATCTGTCCAGCACGATGGTTCACTGACTGGCTGAGTAATAGTTCTTTTTCATAATCATAGCGCAGACTGTATTTATAGCGACGAATTTGCCAGGCCATGACCACACCCGCCCCCGTAATACGCATCTCAACAACCTGGTCAATACCTGCCTCAAGTGAAATCAGGTTCTCAATATGTTCGCGCAGACTATAGAGATTCAATTCAACAGGACGATCGCTCAACGCCGTATAACACCATTCGTGCCATGCCTGTAATCCACTAACGGAGCGCAAATGCAACTGCAATGTATATCTTGTCGGCTCGCCATTTCTGGAGAACAGAAACGCTCTGGAACCCAGCAGATCATGCAGCGTAATGTTTTTATCCAGAGGACGTCCGTTTACATCAAGAGCGAGACAGCCTTTAGCGGGAAAAGGTAACTCAATATCGATGGGGTCAGCCGCCAAATTAGGCAGAACTTGTAATGTAATAAATGCCGGAGGTACCCCTTCCGCTTTGAGTTGTATCTCTGTTCGCCCCTCAGTACGCTTACGTGTAGCCTCCAATGTTTTATCTTTAAGTTTTGCTACACAAGGATGCTGTGTGGTGATTACGATAGTGCCTTCATTTGCGTGTATTCCACCTTTTATCTCAATACTGAAATCAGCAGGCAAAATACCGATTTTGCGACGCAAGAGCGTTTCATTCTTACTATTACGGATAGAAAGATATTGAGCCCCCAGCATCTCTTGTATATGACATTGCTCAATTGAAATTCCGCTCAGGTAACGCGTTACATCAATGCTTTGAATATCCGGTAGTGTAGAAATGACTTTTGGTACACCAATAAATGTTTCATCTGGATGACAAACCCAGCTTGCACGCTTTCCATTTAGAGCAAACCTTCCGATGCTGATTTGTTCTCTTCCGGTGCGAATCCGATAAGTTTCATTTGCTGTAACTGTAACGTCCTGACATCCCTTCACAGGTAGTGCTTTTAGTCCTAATACGTTTACTGCCCTCGATTGGCCATCAAAACCAGCAACATTGCTATTATCCCGAGGGAGCACAATCAGAACATCGCTGCTTCGCACACTGCAAGAAGCCTGTCCCTGTAACAGCCATTGATCTGCATCAACGATGAAGGTTAACGGCACCTCACCAATGGCAATTTCACTGTCATCAAGTTTAATGCTCCCAACAATCATCCCTCCAGCACGAGCCACTAACGACAAACCTGCCGATGGATTTTGCCTGCCAAATCTCACTTCGCTTTTACGTAATCGAACTGTTGCCTGTCTGTTTTCCAGAGAAGCATAGGCTGGCCCAAGGCCAGAGACTTCCTCACCATCTTCACAAATGGCAAGTTCAAAGCGCGTAGTTGACGGCTCGCTTGTTACAGGAAAGGAAACTTCGTCCGGAAGAGATACTATCACCCTAAGCTCATCTGGATGCTTTTCTGACCAATAGAATTGGCAACGCGTACTCTTATTTTTTTGTAGTCGAGGCTTAGCCTCTACAGAGGCTGCGCATAGCAGTCCATTCAAAAAATGCGTTCCTGTTTCATCATCTAACGGTATTGGAAACTCGCTTCGCCAGGTAGGGTGAACCTTCTCAAGCTGTTGTACTGGTTCTTTGTGATTTATTAGGTTGTGAGTAAGTACTAAGGAATTGAGGTTATCAGCCATATGACTGATAAGTTCTACAGAGGTATCTTCGCTAAAAACAGTTGGCAGCGCTGATTTTTCTATGACAGCTCTTGCCAGCGAAAGGGCAGAAAAACCTGACTGCTTTGCTTGCTCATATTGTCCAAGGATCCTGGAGAAAACAGCCAGAAAGCGACTGTCTGATTCTTTGAGTAGCCGGAAAGGTAAACCACCTTCACTGAATAATGTTCCGAGAAAATTGCGTCGTTCAGATTCATAAAATCGAATTGGGCGCAGCCAGTAATCTTCCATCCCTTTCGGTACGATAGTACCAAGCTCTGTGGCGGTGAATGAAATCCCTATTTTTTTATATATAGGGTCCCACGTCCATCCGCATTGCCGTTCATAATCCCTGCGGTACCACTCAGAGCAAAAAAGAACAAAACAGGCAGCAAAGTCCCTATTACATATATTAGATTGTGATTGACCGACTGCACGGAGTAGCTGCGTTAATTGGGTATATTCATCATTGGTTGCATGATATTCATAAAGAGGACGGCCATCCGGTTGTCTCAACCCTCTAAGATTCACAAAGTTACTTAGCCAGGAAGTACATTTTACCCATGAAATGTATTCTGATTGACCCAAAGCAAGCTCCTTAGAGATAAAAGATACAAAAACAAAACCCCACAACATTTCTAATTTGAAAGAAAACCTTTCAGAATATTGTATAGTTACTCAGGCGGCAACAACTATTTTTTCAGGTCGATACTATAAATCAATTTTAGATAAAAATGATATCAACCATCTATTAATCACAACTCATTTATCACCTGATTTTATAATTTCAAATGAAAATAAATCTCAAACAATCAAATAGTA
>OLFS01001236.1_pt1 | contig 21229 bp, 30 predicted proteins | sample 1605491 | NCBI WGS metagenome assembly OLFS01 (sample SAMEA3888921, study PRJEB22519) | human gut metagenome | biome: human gut; feature: human-associated habitat; material: faeces | place: Denmark | collected 2011 | reverse complement strand
TTTATTAGGCGAGGGCGAATACTTAGAAGACATTATAGAAACAATAGACAATAACGAATTTAATTTTCATAACAACTTCGAGGACTATGTATATGAAAGTATAGAGTGCACAGGAGACAAAATACCAGAATGGCTCTGTATTGATTTAGTAGGAACCTATAGAACAGCTATTAGATATGAAAGCAATATTATCTTTGTCGATAGTAAACCAAAATGGGCAGAAGGTGGGGACGAATACGGAACAGCAGAAGAAAAAGAAAAATATTGGGAAGGCATAGAATACCTATGCAAGTACTCCGAGGTGTTAGAGGTGTACAGATGATACTACTATCAATCATTGCAGGTGGTATATATCTATGGGCTACCATCTGCCAAGCAATGGACAAATAAACCATATTTTTTTTAGATACCATGTAATAACAAAATGTATATACAAAGCCCCTGAAAAGGGGCGAAAGGAGACCTTATGAAACTAGGGCAAGGACTACAAGCATTTATAACAAAATACGGAAGAGTGATTTTAGACAAAGAAGGTAGTAAATGGGACGTATTCACAGCCCTTGAGACTGCTGTAAGTAAAATCACAGATACAAAAATAGAAATAGTACATAGCGATAGTACATATACGCTATATCAAGATGATACAGAAATAGAGTGGGTAGGCGATGGGCTCACATCGTACGAGCTCTATTTATTAGCAGAAGCCTTGCAGGGGCTGATTAAAGAAAAAGGGTATAAAGTCAATCTAACAGAGAAATAAGGAGATACACCATGAGCACATACGAAAAACTATACAAGATTTATGAGAAATATATGGCGGAAGCGGACAAGATGGTTCGTGAAGCCTACGAAGCAAAGAGACACCCTGAATTTATGGAAGTAGACGAACTCAGAGGGAAACTACTGGCTATAAGTGAAATCACAAACAATGAATTCATGAGCAAGAAAGCCAAAGAAAAAGAAGAAGAAGTAGCAAATATGATATTCGATTTATAGGAAAGGAAGTACAACCATGTTAAACACTAGAGAACTATTCGAACAACTAAAAGAGCACTGGAACGACAACGAAGCAAAGCTAATTATACACGCTCTAACAGATGACTTAATAGACGACAAAGCAAAGCTCATGAACATCGTAGAGGTAGCCCAAGAGACCCAAGCCATGAACTGGGAGCCTGTTTTTGAAACATTCTTCCTTGAAGATATGGGAATACCTATGGAAGCCTTTGTAAAGTTTATCCAAGAGAACGGCTACAAGCCAACACTAGGACTTGACTGGCTCTATATGGGGACTGATGAAGAGGGCATAGAGCAGTATGCATATATCAGCCATTATATAGAATTCTTCAAAATCAATGGGGTGATGTAATGACTAAAAGAGAATTAGAGAAACAATGTAGGGACTTTCAGATATCCAGTAGGAAACTAGCTCAGACCCTACAGAAGCTCAAGGCGAGCATAAAGAAAATTGAAGATGAAGCGAAAGCCCATCAAGGCGAGATGACACAGGAGGAAGCCTACAGACATACAACTTTACAGAACATCATGGATAAGACATATGAGGATATTGCAGGGACGCTTGCAATGTTCCCATAGGATACAACGAACTAAATACACCTATTGAAACCTTGAATTGTCGATAGGTGTATTTTTTATACCCAATTTTAGGCTCAAGGGTGGTCAAGACATATAAGGCGGTAAGCCTACAGCCGACCACTGGGAAGGACAAGACATATGAACACTAACACAATAGAACAACAAATTGAACTTGAAAAGTACTACACTACCCTAGCTCAAGAGAGCTTCAAGAAAAAACTGGAGCAAGCAAGAAATCAAGGCAGGATAACAAGCCAGCCATTAGGCTCAGGCTTGAAAAACTTATTTGTCGAAGCCCTAGCGACTAACATTGGATCATGGGTAGACGAACAGACCAAGCCAAAGCGAGGGGTGAGCAAGAAATATGTACCGCTTCTCAGAGCTATGCTAGAAGCCTTTGGACGAGAAAACTTGATACTTAATATCTGTGCAACAGTGCTAGAGCGTGCAGTTAATGAGACCCTAGCAACCGACCACAAGGCTAATGTATCAAGCTGTGCAATGCAGATAGGCAAGTCCCTATACTACAACGGATACACTGAAGCGTACCTTAAGCAAGACGGAACAGGTACCCAAGTCAATCGTATCCAAGAAGGGCTCAATAAGAGAGCTTATCAAGGGCAGAAGGAAAGACATATAGCCAACGTAATGAAGAAAAATAAATTCGAGTGGGTCAAGTTTGAAAAAGCAGTAATCATGCTACTAGGGGTAGACCTTTTATATATCCTAGTGAAATCTACAGACCTAATCAAGGTTACAGAATGTAAAAATAGTATCCATTACCTAGAGCCAACTCAAAAGCTATTGGAGACATACCGCTATAATGCAGACTTCATCAGCAAGTTTATTGTCGATAGAACACCGACCATTATCAAGCCTAAACCATGGGACGACCTAAGTCATGGAGGATACTATGGGGCAATGGCGAACCGCTTGCACTTTATGAGAATTAATCATTTAGTGGGCAAGACTAAAGTAGTTAAAGGCTACCTAAAGAAAATCAGGGACGTTGACTTGAGCAAGATATATAGTGCAGTCAACGCAATACAAGAGACCTCTTATCGTATCAATAAAGATATGTATGAGGTTATCAATAACATCATTGAACAAGGCGGTGGACTGGCAGGCATAGCAAACATGGAGCCTCATGAGCCAGAGCCTAAGATGAAGTTTAAAGAGACAAAGAAAGATTTTAATAAACGCTTCGGCAAATGGATAGAAGTCGAAGTGGCAAGACGTAGTAAAGCCCTTCGAGTGTTAAGGATCTTTAGATACGCTAAAGAATTCAAAGACTACGACAATATCTACTTTCCTTGCAATATCGACTTCCGTGGACGTATCTATCCGATACCTTTATTTAATCACCAAGGTGATGACTTTATGAAATCATTAATCATCTACAGCGACCCTGTACCGCTCAAGGATAGCCAAGATATAGAGCTCTTGTACTGGCAAGGGGCGAACCTATGGGGCAACGACAAAGTATCTCATGCAGAGCAAGTCGAATGGGTGAAAGCTCACCACTCTCATATTGTCGACAGTGCAAAGAACCCTTTGGAATACCTTTGGTGGACAGACGCAGATGAGCCGTTGCAATTCTTAGCATGGGCTATGGAATACGTCAAGTCCCTTGAGTACTACGACAAGAACAAGACATATGAAGGCTACAGTTGCCCTTTAGTAATTGCCTATGATGGCACCTGCTCAGGGCTACAGCACTACTCAGCAATGCTTAGAGATGAAGTAGGTGGAAGTGCAGTAAATCTTGTCGACCACGACAGACCTGCCGACATTTATCAACAAGTAGCCGATAAAGTACTCAAGATTGTCGAGAAGGACGCTATGAGCGGAACATTAGACGAAGTAGAAAAGGAAGCTGTAGGCGGTGGACAAAGAGTGCACTTTGGGACACGTTCCATGGCTCAAGCATGGTTAGCTCATGGAGTAACACGCAAAGTCGTGAAGCGTAACGTAATGACACTAGCTTATGGCAGTGGTCAATATGGCTTCCAAGAACAGATCCTTGAGGATACGACAAAAGGTAATCCTCACTTCGACCGCTTTGCTGTACCTTGTGCGAAGTACATGGCAAAACTGGTGTGGCAAGAGGTACAAACCACTGTAGTCAGTGCTACAGAAGGCATGAAGTATCTAAAAGCACTAGCTAAAGTACTCACAAAGCATGGACTACCAGTAAATTGGTGGACACCTTTGGGGCTACCAGTACAGCAACAGTATCTGAAAATGGTACCACAATGCTTCCGTACACGCTTCGGAGACAAAGTGCGGTGGTGGTACTACTATCAAGACGTAGCAGAAGATGAAGCACTAGACGCTAATGGTCAGAAGAATGGTATAGCACCTAACTTCATTCATAGCCTTGATAGCACGCACTTGATGATGGTAGTAAACGAAGCAGGTTTGTCGAACTATACGACAATTCATGACAGCTTCGGTACATCACTAGGAGAAGCTAGGCACCTGCAAGTAGTAATTCGTGAGCAACTATTTAAGTTATATACAGAGTACTCACCTATAGAAGAATTCAAGAAATATGTAGAAGAAATGACTGGAGAAGATTTGTCGGATATTCCTGCGCCACCAAAAGGCACGTTAGACCTAAAGAATATCCTAACAAGCACCTTCATTTTTCACTAAGTATTTTAATTGGCCTACAAGATAGAGGAGCACTCACGCTCTTCTATTCGTGGCACTAGAGTTAATAGAAAGGACACACGAACGATGAAATATTTAATTGACATGAGAACACTAACAGTAGTGGGCATTGAGCTTGACGACACCAATGTACACGACAAAGAAGTCTTAATGAACATCGAGACAACAACTGGAAGAATTTTACCAGTAGCTATTAAAGAAGCATTGCTAAACGAGGAGGTAGATTACTAATGATAAACTTCAGACCAACATACGAACCATTAATTAAATTCTGTAAAGAGCTTATTGCAGAAAAGAAAGTACTTATGGAAGAAAATGAAGAGCTCAAAGAAATGCTTGAAAGTACTAGACATGACCTATTCTACACTAGAGAGCAAAATAGATTTCTAAGCGAAAGCCTAGCAGATTTACAAAACGAAAAACGAAAAGACCTTGAGAAGCGTGTAGAAGATCTTGAGGAACAGTTAGTAAAGAAAGTATTACTATTAGATGACGAAGGTACACCAATCAAGAGCTTCACATTGACTGGAAAGCTAACAGTTATGGACGAGCCTACTGAAGAAAAGCTAGAGGTAGGCAAGTGGTATAACGCTAGAACATTTAATGAAGAAACACTAAAGAAATTACTTCCAATAGGCACCTTAGTAGCAATCGTAACTGACGGAGAAGTAGATGAGAGAAGAAATAAACCTGAGGGGGACAGAAGTATCATTGTACACTCAACAGTAACATCAGTAGAAAGCGAATTAGATGAGAGGGACAGTGAAGAAACAGTTATTTATGTCGAAAGATACCAATTTGTAAGTAATAACTGGTTTAAAATCATCGAGGAGTACTAATGACTAAAAACATCAGAGCACAACAAGTACACTACAGACGACTACAATTACTATTCTTAATTCAAACTTATTTGACTGGGAACTGGAGATAACATCATGAATACAAATAGCAAACACTACGAAGAACTAAAAGTACAACCATGGGAAATCATGGAGAAAAACTTTACCAATGAGGAATTTGTCGCATATCTAAAAGGTAACATCATTAAGTATACCTTGCGAGACAAAGGGCAAGCCTTAACGGACGCAGAGAAAATCAAGCACTATGCAGAAAAGCTCATTGAAGTGCTTGAGAAAAAGGACATGGACGACTTCCTAGATGAGGACGCAGAACATATCTATGGGGACTATGGGTACGGACAAGAAGATGAACCTGAGCCTGTAGAGGAGCCTGAAGGTGAATACAAGTTTAAAGTTGGTGATCGTGTAGTAGTATACAAAGGCGACCCAGATGAAAGAGTAGGTACAATAAGAAGATTACCTATGGTGAATAAGGCTCACCCAACAAAATATATTATTGAACTAGATAAACAATATATATAGGTTGGGGTCAAGACAAAGATGAATATGGAGTAGACTGCACTAATGGGTGGCTTACCAACGAGTACTCTTTAACACTCCTAGAGCCACTCAAGGAGAAATCAACACCTGCTCTAATTCCTAATCTATGGTATGACGCAAGTTTATACACTGTAGAAAAACTAAAAGAACTGCTTCCAGTAGGTACTAAGGTAGTCGTTACAAGTGAACACGACAATGATAGAAAGGTAGATTTTAAAGACGAAAAACTTGAGAGAGCAGAAGTAACAAATATTACCAAAAGAATAAACAGTCAAGATACACGAATTGCAACAGATTATGATTGTTGGGACAGACGCTACTTCAAAATCATTGAGTAATACGAAAGGAGATCATTATGGAACCAATCATCAGCCCATGGCTAGTCTATGCATTATCTTTAGTAAACCCACTTATCCTTATCTTATCTGTAGTAGCAATACTTGCAGTAACAGTCTTAGTTATAGTTTATACAGACTATGACTTTTGTGATGAAAGAAGCTCTAATGAAGTAAAAGTAATATGGGCAGTATTTATTATTAGCACTCTATTAGCTATCTTTATTCCATCTAAAAATACGCTAATTGCTATGTACGTTGCAAACCATGTAACACCTGATAACCTAAGCAACGCTCAAGAAATCATCACGACCCTTATTAATCAAGTAAAGTAAAGGAGAACTAAATTGGCACGCACAAGCACTAAGAAAACACAAGAAGAAGCAATCACACTGAATGGTGAGCAGGTACTCATCGAACTACTTAACCACAACGCAGTAATTCCTGAAGCTAAAACTGAAGGAGCAGGCTGTATGGACATTGCAATTCCAATGGCAGTCTCAGTACCGCCAGTAGCAGTCCAAGTACAAGCTACAGAAATTCCTTTAGGCTTTAAAGTAGCAATTCCTAAAGGGCACACATTGCGGATCCAGTTGCGTTCCAGTGTAGGACGAGACTATCCAATAGCACTAGCAAACATTGAAGGAATTGTCGATGAGGACTTCCGAGGTGAAGTAAAGTTATTCATTCGCAACTTCAGTAAACACATTGTCTACCTTGAAGAAGGACAACGTATCGCTCAGTGTTGGTTAGAAAAGACACAGCCAATGACTTTTGTCGAAGGTGAAGTCATCGAAGATACTGAACGAGGAACTGAAAGCGGTTCCACAGGAAAATAATAGTTATCTAAGGGCACTCTTAATGAGTGCTCTTTTATTTTGTCGATTAAAGGAGAACATACATATGGCAAAAACAAAACTAGGAAAAGATTTTAAGCTAAATGGTACAGCTTGTTGGGCTCATACAGATAGCCCTGAGACATACGATGGCAATGAGATTGGTTATTCCATCATGGTGAAATTGGAGAACGATGAGAAAACTGAAGCCTTCAAGAACGCACTAGAAGAACTCTTCAACGAAGTAGAGGATCAGTTAGACAAGAAAGCTAACCGCAAAGTACCAATCAATTTGTCTGTTAAAGAGGACAAAGAATATGGTGAGTGCTTCAAAGCTAAGACTAAGCATGAGTACAAGAATAAATTAACTGGTGAATTAGTTAAGAAAACCCTTCCAGTATTCGACAAATATGGTGAGCCACTTCCTAAAGGTACAAAAATCGGTAACGGCTCTACAGTACAAGTAGCTGTTACTGCTGACCCATACATCATGAACGCTAAGAACTATGGTATTACTTTACGTCTCAATGCAGTACTTGTAAAAGACCTTAAAGAATACAGTGGTGGCGGTAGTGCTGAAGGCTATGGCTTCGATGTAGAAGCTAAAGGCGAAGGTGCAGTAGGCGACAGTGATGACGTTGAATGGTAATCACTGATGGCTAGAGGTTGGAGCTTCAGTCGCTTAGGGGGCTTTAAGAAGCGAGCCGACAAATCTACACGCAGTAACTTTGAGAGCCAAGTGAAAGCTAACCTTGAGAAAGCAAAAGTACCCTTTGAGTATGAGACATTAAAGGTTCCGTACACGACAAGTCATTACTATAAACCTGACTTCATTTTGTCGAATGGAATTATTGTCGAAGCCAAAGGGCTTTTTCTTCCTGAGGACAGGAGCAAGCACTTAACAATCAAGAAGCAACACCCTGAGTTAGACATAAGATTTTTATTTATGAAGGATCAATACATAAACACTAAGACAAAAGCTAATAAATACAGCGACTGGTGCAAGAAGAAGGGCTTCCAATATCACATCGGAACAGTCATTCCTAAGAAATGGATAGATGAGGAGAAAAGAGGTGAACAGAATTAAAACATACGGCAAACTAAAGGAACGCAAGGAGACTAAATATATTAAAGTAACTCAGTACGCATTGCATGACAAAGACCCTGAGGTAATCTTGAAGAACAGCCAAAAGGCAGGCTACTTATTCTTCCCACATCACTACTTAATCACTGCTGACGGACAAGTCAATAAATTCCGTCCTGAAGAAGCAGTAGCATTTGGTGAGATGGAAAACTATGACACTACTATCAGTGTACTAGCAGACATTACCGAAGAAGCTCAAGTAGCTCTTGAAGTTGTACTCAATGCACTACGAGAGAAATATAAAGGAGTTGAAATCATTGAGTGATACACGAGAGGAGCTTAGAGAGTACCAGTGCATGATGGACAGGAAGCACAAGTCTATCACTATCTATGCTAAACGAGTTGAGCTCTACGAAGTTGAACTAGAGAACGTAACGGAAAACGAAGCAATCGTTTATGTAACTGAAGCAATCTCAAGCAACGACTTAGAGCCTGACGATGTAGACGTATCAGTCGAAGATATGGACATTCGATGAGCTCTTCAGAAATTCTAAGGGCTCATCTACCTTGCCCTGACTGTGGATCATCAGACGCTCTAAGCGAATACACTGATGGGCATACATATTGCTATTCATGTAATGCACTGCACAATAGCAATGAGATAAAAACGACAACTAAGTATGATGACTTCATCAGTGATATGTCGCTCAAACCTTTAAAGGCTAGAGGTATCACTGAGAGTACCTGTAGGAAATACCAGTACTACTATACAGAGTACAAAGGTAAGCCTTGCCAAGTAGCTAACTACTTCGATGAGAATGGTACTCTTGTCGGACAAAAGCTCCGCTTCCAAGACAAGTCCTTTGCAGTTAAAGGCAAGCTCAGTACGACATTCTTTGGGCAACAACTGTATAACAATGGAGTACGTCTTATCATTACTGAAGGTGAAATCGACTGCTTAACAGTTAGCCAACTACTGGGAAATCAAGAGCCAGTCGTAAGTATTCCCTGTGGAGTACAGAGTGCTAAGAAAGTATTTGAAGCTAATCTCAAATGGCTTGAAGGCTTCAACGAGGTAGTAGTCGTATTCGACAATGATGACGCAGGACGCAAAGGAGCAAAAGAAATTGAAGGTATTTTGTCTCCTGAGAAGCTCCGTATAGCTGTACTAAAGCAGTACAAAGACCCTAATGAGTATTACATCAACGACAAGGGTAATGAGCTTTTAGAAGCTCTAGAGAACGCAAAGAAGGTAACACCTGAGAATATCATCAATGCTAATACGTTACTTGATGACCTCTTAGAGGAGCCTGAAGAAGTAACTGGGTACTCACTACCATGGGCTGTAAAGGCAGACAAAATGATACGAGGAGTACGCAAAGGTGAAATCACAATGCTAACCGCAGGTACTGGTATAGGTAAGTCCACAATGATCAGGGAGATAGGCTACCACTTAGTCATGGAGCATGGCTTGAAGATAGGCTCAATGATGTTAGAGGAGAACGTCCTTAGGACTTCTAAAGGCTACATCGGTTTATACCTAAACAAACCAGTACACCTTAGTCGTAAAGGTATATCTAACGACCAATATACGGAAGCATTTAATAACACCTTAGGCACTGGTAAGTTTGTCATGTATAACCACTTTGGTTCCCTAGACAACTCATCAATTCTTAATGCTATACGCTATATGGCTGTAACGGAGAAGTGCGACTTCATACTCATAGACCACATCAGTATAGCCGTAAGTGGCATCGAAAGTAACAATGAGCGGAAGCTGATTGATATTCTGATGACACGATTAAGACAACTATGCGAAGAGTTAGGGTTAGGACTTATCTGTATTTGTCATCTTAAACGAGGAGATGGCAAGAAGAGTGCTGAAGAAGGCGGAAGTATATCCCTAGAGGACTTACGAGGAAGCCAAGCAATCGCTCAGTTGTCGGACACAATCATCGCACTAGAACGCAATCAACAAGCTGATAGTGATGTAAAGAAAAACTTAGTACAAATTCGAGTATTAAAATGTCGTCAAACTGGTGATACAGGAATAGGCGGAAAACTTTGGTTTAACAAAGAAAAAAACCGATTAGAAATTCCTGACGCAGACCTAATGAACGACATAGAAAGTGATAATGAGGTTCCTGAATTTTGACGAACAACGACAAGTACATGGACTGGTTAGAAAGTGAAGTAGCAAATGCTAAAGACGAAATGATGAGCTCTTTAAATCTACTTGACCACGACCGAGCACAGATCAAGTACATTACTTTATTGAAAACCTACAACAAAGCAAAGGAGTTAGCCTTATGAAAATTCCAGTAATGGGACAAGGTGTAACTCTAACAGAACTGCCTAATGAAATTGCAGTATTCTTTGAGATTGGTAATTGCAAACAGCACTGTGAAGGCTGTCATAGTCCTGAACTTTGGACGGACGAAGGAGCCAAGTGGCTGACTGTAGATGACCTAAAGGAATACATCAAGACACAACGAGGTATCACCGCAGTTGTATTCATGGGTGGTACGACAAACTATGATATTGACCCTGAAGAATTCCTAGAGAAAATCGTAAAGCCTATCTCTAAAGAATATCCAGTAGGGCTCTATCATGGCTGTATTGAATTTCCATATAACAAAGAGTACTTAACATGGCTCAAGATTGGACGTTACATTGAATGTCAAGGTGGCTTAGCAAGCCCAACGACCAACCAAAAAATGCTTTACAAATTGCCTAATGGCGAATGGACAAATATTACATCATTTTTTACAAAGGAGACAAATGGCTAAACAATTACTTAACAAATTAACAGATGACCAAATTCAAACAAAAGTCAACTTTATTCAAAACTATATGAACTCTTTCAACACAGCTGATGGCTCTATTGTCGACCCTAACAGTAATGTCGATGGTAAGAACATCGGTATCCTTGAGAGCGAGCTCTACAAATTCGAGACAATTCAAATCAATCGAGCAATGGTAGAAGCTAAGTTGACTGAAATGTTTGGTAGTGAATACGCTCACCAGTACGAGCAAGACATTAAGAACCATCTCATTTACATTCACGATGAGACTTCTTTACGTCCGTACTGTGCAAGTATCAATATGTTCCCTTATTTATTCGAGGGCACTAAACCTTTAGGCGGTACTTCCACTGCTCCGACAAACCTACAGTCCTTCTGTGGTAGCTTCGTCAACCTTGTCTATCAAGTAGCCAGTGGCTTCGCAGGTGCAATCGCTACAGTAGAATTCTTAATGTACTTCGACAACTTTGCACGCAAGAGTTATGGCGACAACTACTTAGAGACAAATGCTAAAGAAGTTGCTCAAGAGCTACAAGGTGTAGTCTATGCAATCAATCAACCTGCAAGTGCACGAGGTAACCAAAGCGTCTTTTGGAATATCTCAGTATTCGATAAGTTTTACTTCGATAGCGTCTTTGGTGAATTCACGTTCCCTGATGGCGACAAAGCAAACTACCAAAGTATCTCTAAACTTCAGGACTTCTTTATGAACTGGTTCCGTGAAGAACGAGAGAAAGAACTATTGACGTACCCAGTACTCACCAGTGCTGTACTTGTCGACAAAGAGACTGGTAAACCTAAGGACGATGAATTCGCTCATATGTTAGCTAAGCACATGAGTAAAGGTTTATCCTTCTTCGTATACCAAAGTGAAAGTGCAGACAGCTTAGCAAGTTGTTGTCGTCTACGCAATGAGCTTGCAGACAATACTTTTAGCTACACTTTAGGTGCAGGCGGTGTATCTACAGGTAGTGTACAGGTTATCACTATCAATATGAACCGCTTTATCCAACGTCATCATAAAGGTGTCTATGCGTTCCCTGATTTAATCAAGAGAGTGCAAAAGTATCTAATGGCTCACCGAGCAGTCATTGAGGACTACTTAAAGGCAGGCTTGCTTCCTGCGTACAGTGCAGGCTTCATCAGTCTTGATAAGCAATTCTGTACTATTGGTATCAATGGTATGCTTGAGGGCATGGAATATCTCCGTGTAGATCCAGTGAAAGACCCTGACTTGTACATCAAGACAGTAAGTAGCTTCCTGAACCAAATCTATACGTTAAACAAAGAAGCCTACAAGGACTACAAGGTACGCTTCAATACTGAATTTGTACCTGCTGAGAACTTAGGTGTAAAGAACGCTCAATGGGACAAAGCAGATGACATTAAAACTAATCGAGACTGCTACAATTCCTATTTTTATCCTGTAGAAAATACGGACATGACTATCCTTGACCGACTAAAACTACATGGTAAAGAAATGGTTAAGTACCTTGATGGTGGTAGTGCTTGTCATCTTAACATCGCTCAACTCTTAACTGAAGAACAAGCCTATAAACTCTTATGCTTAGCAGGTGAGTATGGCTGTAACTATTGGACATTTAATTGTCTTGTAACCATCTGTGATAACTGTGGATACATTAATGTTAATACTGAGGATCACTGCACGAAGTGTGGAGAGACAGAAAAGATTGACTATGGTACACGAGTTATTGGTTATCTAAGACGAGTAAGCAATTATTCTGAAGGTAGACGTAAAGAACACGCTACACGAAATTACATGAAAAAATAAAGAAAGGAGCTGTACGCTTTGCTATTAAAAATCTTATTTAAGCTAGAGAAAGGAGCCTTAGACTTCCAAGGGTGGCTGAGAGCTCAACAAAAGCGACAAATTGAAAAACTAATCGAGGAGAACGAGCACGATATTGCTGAGATGAAAACACAGAACAGCTATCTAAAAGGGCTCTTAAAGAACTATGCTGATATTTGATATTGAGACAAATGGACTTCTTGATACTGTAACTAAAGTGCACTGCATGGTAGTCTATGACACTGAAGCAGACAAATTCTATGAGTACAGACCTAATGAGATTGAGCAAGGTGCACAGCAACTTTTACAAGCCGACAAAATCTGTGGGCATAATGTCATAGCGTTTGACGTTCCATGCTTAGAGAAACTCTATGGAGTTAAATTTGAGCATGAAAAGGTAGTAGATACACTTATCCTAGCAAGACTTGTCTATTCCAATATGAAGGACGTAGATATTGGCTTGATGAGAAAAGGGGTACTACCTAAGAAACTCTATGGACGCTACAGCTTAGAAGCCTTTGGGTACCGCTTAGGGGTACTCAAGGGTACCTACAGCGAAGATAATGAAGGCGATGTATGGGCAGTCTTTAATGAAGATATGCTTGCCTACAATAAGCAGGACGTAGTGGTAACTACTAAGCTGTACGACAAACTTGTCGATAAGGGCTACACTGAGCACGCTTCAATGATTGAACACAAGGCTCAATGGTTAATGCAAAAGCAAGAAAAGAATGGCTTCCCATTCGACAAACAAAAAGCAATAGTCCTTGAAGCAGAGCTAAGGGAAGAACTAGAGCGTATCACTAAAGAGCTCACTCAGTATGTACCACCAATTCCTGACCGCATTTTCATTCCTAAGAGAGACAACAAGACACTAGGGTATAAAGCAGGAGTACCAGTGCAAAAGTACAAGGTATTCAAAATCAATTCTAGGGATCAACTGAAGTATATCTTAGGTGAGCACTTTGGATACCAGTGGTTAGACACAATGTACGAAATCGAAACTGATGAGGACGGAGAGGAGACCAATAGGAAACTCAAGTTAGACGAAGAGAGCCTACAGGAAATCATCAACGACCCTAAAGCCAGTGATGAAGTACGACATATAGCTCAACTCTACAGTACTGCCTTCATGTTATCTAAACGCTTAGGACAACTAGCAGATGGCAATCAGGCATGGCTCAAGCTCTTAGGAGACGACAATAGAATTCATGGTAAAGTAAACCCTAATGGAGCAGTATCAGGACGAGCTACTCATAGTAACCCTAATGTAGCTCAAGTACCTGCTATTGACAAACCTTATGGCTATCAATGTCGAGAACTCTTTGGTGTACCTGAAGGGTGGTACCAAGCAGGTATTGACTGCTCAGGCTTAGAGCTTCGTTGTCTAGCTCACTTCTTAGCACCATTCGACCACGGAGCGTATGCTCACGAGATACTCAATGGTGATATTCATACAGCTAACCAAATGAACGCAGGGCTTGAGACAAGAAACCAAGCTAAGACATTTATCTATGCGTTCCTCTATGGTGGCGGTAATGCAAAGATTGGTGAGATTGTCGGAGGAACCGAAGAGGACGGAAAGAAACTCAAGGCTAAATTCTTAAAGAATACTCCTGCAATCAAAAAGTTATCCAGTAGTATTAAGGATACCTTAGCACCTTATGATGTATCAGCACGTTGTCGCAGGTACAAACGTAAGTGGCTCAAAGGGCTTGACGGAAGAAAACTTCATGTACGCTCATTGCATAGTGCATTGAACCTCTTATTGCAATCAGCAGGGGCTCTTATCTGTAAAAGATGGACGACAAGAACTGAAGAGCGTTTACAAGCACTGGGACTTCAGCATGACTGGGACGGAGATTATTGTCTCATGGCATGGATCCACGATGAAATTCAAGTAGCTTGTCGCACTAAAGAAATCGCAGAGATTGTCGTTAAGGAAGCACAACTAGCAGTACGAGACGTACAAGAAGAGTTTAAATTTAGAATTCAATTAGATACCGAAGGCAAAATCGGTAGGAACTGGGCGGAGTGTCATTAATGAAAATCACAAAAGAACTACAAGAAGTAATGGCGGTCGTAATCATTGATGAGCAATTAGGCGACTTAGTGGACGACTGGGGCATTACTAAATATTTACCTGAAGAACTTCAGGAGAAAAATAAAGAGTTTTTCTTATGCTTAGTACAGTACAAAGAACTCTTAAATCAATGGTCAGAAAAGAATTTACAACACGAGGAGACAGATGGCGACAAAGACGAAACTACTCATTGACGCAGACATGATGATTTATCTAGCGTTACAGAACGCAGAGACAGAGCATGACTGGGGAGATGGCTTCTATACGCTAAGTGCTTCATTCCCTGACGCTACCATGAGCTTCGATAGCCATCTTGCAGAGCTAGTACCACTTGTCTTAGACCACTGGAATGTCGAAGGTGAATACGAGATTATCATGGCTATGACTGACCTAAAGGGTAACTTCAGAAAATCTATCAGTCCTGAATACAAGGCTAATAGAAAATCTAAGCGTAGACCAATGATGTTTATTCCTATGAGGGAATGGGTAAAAGAAAACTTTAAGGTAATGATGATTGATAACCTTGAAGCAGACGACTGTATTGGTATTAGTGCAGACAAGAACTCAATCATGATCAGTGGTGATAAGGACTTCAGAAGTATTCCTTGTCGCTTCTATGACTTCTTGCGTAATGAGTTTTATGATACGACAAAAGAGGAAGCTCACTACTTCCATATGTATCAGACATTGATTGGTGATACAGCCGACAACTATAAGGGCTGTCCTAAGATTGGTGAGGTACGAGCTAAACGTATCCTTGATGAGGACTGCTCATGGGAAGCTGTAGTACGAGCTTATGTCGCTAATGGCAGTACTGAAGAAGAAGCTCTAGTCAACGCTAGATTATCATTCATTTTACAAAAAGGTTATTACAACAAGACAAAGAAGGAAGTGAAACTATGGACACCGTAGTAAAAGAGTATCACTTGAGAAACCCTGAGAAGGACGCAATGACTTATATCAATGCACTCAAAAGGGAAGCTAAAGGACACCTATTAGAAGCTCTAGGCAGTCAAGGAGCAGTCTATAGTCATCTCCTTGAGCAGAACACTAAGGGGAAAATCAGAGCGTGGTATAACGCTACAGGGAACCTTATTGGGCTCTTAATGTTCGACATAGGTAAACTATGGTGGACTGACAAAGTTGTCGTAATGGAAGAAAGTGTATTCTGTATCGACACGAGCTACAGTGGTATTCAACGAGAAGCTATTAAAGAACTTGAACGAGTAGCTAGAGGTTATGAAGCAGAGCTCATCATCAGTGGCAATGTTTTGTCTACAGGTAAAACTGAGCGACTGGTATTGAATGGCTATAAGAGAGCAGGCTTTCAACCTATCTGTACCGACATGGTAAAGGTGGTAACTTATGAGTAACCTTGATAGACCAGTCCCTAGAGTTGACGAGATTATCATTGAGGAGCTCAAGAGAGCATTTGATACGCACTCAATTCTCAAGAGAGACAACCTAAACGCAGAGCAAAAGATTGCTTATATCATGGCTGTAGATGAAGTTATTAATTGTCTCAGCTCATGGAGAGACGAATACAAACTCTAATTGGCCTACAAGATAGAGAACTTTAATGTTTTAAATAAAGAAAGGGGAAATAGATGGGCACTATGTTAGCTCAGCTTGCAGTAGGCATGGTACTTAATAAAGTTGCTCAGAAATGGGGCAGTAAAGCTAAAGCTGTTCCACAGGTAACTGGTAAAGACCTTGTACCCTACACTCAAGCAGAAGCTCCTGAAACAGCTCAACTAGGTGGCGAACAGCCGAACTATGTTAGACGCAACAGGGAAGCCTTAACAATCAAACGAGATACAGATAGTTATAACCCTATGAATATGTAACAGAAAGGAGACCTATGGGCGGACTAAAGAAACTCTTTGGTATGGACAAGCCTGATATTCCTACTCCTGCACCACAGGCACCGCAAGGAGCCGATGAGACAGATCAAGAGTATGTCGACACTAAAGGTGGTGGCTTGCGTAAACGTAAAGCACGAGGTAAGAAAGACTTACAAATTCCTACTACAGGACTGAACACAGGCGATACACGAGGTAATGGGGTGAACGTATAGATGGCAGTTAAGAAACGAAAATCTAAACAACCACAAGACCAAGGTATATCAGCGAAAGCACTATACAATCAATTAGAAACTAAAAGAGAACCTTATGTACAGCGAGCGATTGCTTGTGCAAAACTAACGCTTCCTCATGTATTCCACGACAAGAACGATGATGGTAACAAGAAATTCAGTACACCTTATCAGTCTATTGGAGCACGAGGAGTAAACAACTTAACATCAAAACTAACCCTTGCCCTATTCCCACCGAATGAGGGCTTTTTTAAATTGGGTTTGTCGACAGAAATGAAGCAACAATTACAAAGTGCTTCACCTGAAGCATACGAGCAGAAAGTCCAAGAGGTCGAACAGGCACTCATGAGAATTGAGCAGTCCTGCATGAGATTTATGGAAGAGAACCAAGTTCGTATCACTGCTCAGGAAGCTAATCGACACCTATTGATCACTGGTAATGGAACACTCTTTTTGCCACCTGACAGAGATGGGACTAAGTTCTATGACCTAAACCACTATGTAGTACAGCGTGATGGTGTAGGAACAGTCGTAACGCTGATTACAAAAGACGTCCTATTGAAACGCACATTGCCACCTGAAGCATACAATCTAGTCCCTGATAAGAAGGACGATGAAGAAGTTGAAGTATACACTAAGTGCGACTTAGTAGACGACAACTATGAATGCTTTAGTGAAGTCGATGGTATACAAATTGCAGGTAGTGAACAGACTTATCCTAAAGAAAAATTCCCATACATTGTATTAAGAATGACAAAGAGCGACAACGAAGATTATGGACGCTCTATGGTAGAGGAATATTTAGGCGACTTAACAAGTCTTGAGAAGCTATCAAAAGCACTTGTAACCATGGCTTCTATCAGTGCACGCACGCTTTACCTAGTGAACCCTAATGGTATTACTAGACCTAAACTTCTACAGAATGCTCAAGAAGGCGACTTCGTAAGTGGCCGTGTAGAGGACATTCAACCACTACAACTTAATAAATATCCTGATATGCAAACGACAAAAGCTACTGCTGACACTATTGAGCAACGCTTATCGTTTGCTTTTCTTTTGTCTAGCGTAGTCCAACGGAACGCTGAACGAGTAACAGCAGAGGAAATCAGGACAGTCGCTAGTGAACTAGAGGACACCTTGAGTGGTGTATATAGCATTTTAACTCAAGAGTTCCAGTTGCCACTTGTGAGACGTATCTTAGCAGTCCTTATGGCACGAGGAGAAGTCGCACAGCTTCCTGAAGGCTTCGTAGAGCCGACAATTACAACTGGTATGGAAGCACTAGGACGAGGACATGACTTCAATAAGTTTATGACCTTTATGGGAGTGGTAAGTCAAATGCCTGACGCTATGGGCTACATGAAGGTAAACCAATGGCTCACTGCAATAGCGACAAGTTTAGGTATTGATACTACAGGGCTCATCAAGACAGATGAAGAGATACAACAGGAACAACAGCAAGCTATGGAAGCTCAACAGGAGCAGGCTCTAGTAGAGCAAGCTATGTCAGGAGCAATGAATGAAAGTGAGGTAATGAACTAGATGGACATTGTAGCTAATGCCCAAAACAATACTCAGATTGTCGAAGCAGAACCGATGACTGAGGATCAACAACAGGTACAAACTGAAGCTCAACCGCAGGTAGAAAACACACAAACAGAAACTACAGAGGTAACCGCTACAACAGCAGTTGACGCTCAGACAAATACAGTACAGGAAGCCTTTGCTCAACAACAGCAGGCTACAGAAGAACTACAGAAAGACTTAGCAGAGCGTAACGTAGACTTTAAATCTCTTGAAGAAGAGTACACGAAAAATGGTCAGTTGTCGTCCGCTTCTTTAGAAGCCTTAGCAAACGCAGGTTATCCAAAAGAAGTCGTTGACGCATACATCAGTGGTGTAGAAGCAACTCAAGAGAAATTCTATAACGCAGTCGTAGGCTTTGCAGGTGGTGAAGATGAGTACCGACAAGTAGCTCAATTCGTTAGCTCTCAAGGTGATAAGGCAGTACAAGACTTCAATGACACGATTAACACAGGCAACTTAGGTGTAATCAATATGGTTATCCAAGGAGTCAAGGCGAATATGAAGGCAGTCAATGGTACTACTAATCAAGTCATCTTAGGGCAGTCCACAGGTGGCACAGCCGACAACACAAACGCTTACTTATCTAAACAACAAATGCTAGACGCAATGAATGACCCACGTTACGACAAAGACCCAATCTATCGTAAACAAGTGGAACAAAAAATTATTAATTCTAATTTCTAATCTAAAGGAGAACAAATTTGGCAGGTGTAACAAACTATCAAAAACCCGCTTCTGTACAAAACACAGGCGATGAATTAGCGAATTTTCTTAAAGTATTCAGTGGTGATGTATTAAAAGCCTTCACACGAGCAGGCAAAGTTATGGGCAACCATATGACGAAATCTATCGACAATGGTAAAGCTACTACATTCCCAGTAATGGGTCGTGGTAAAGCTCACTACTTGCCGGCAGGTTCCAATCTTGATGATCTTCGTGAAGCAATTCCACACAATGAAATTACCATCAACATTGATGGCTTATTGACAGCAGACGTACTTATCACTGATATTTACGAAGCTATGCTTCACTATGAAGTACGAAGCGAATACGCTAAGCAATTAGGTGAAGCGTTAGCTATTGCTTCCGATGGTGCTGTAGTAGCAGAAATTGCAAAACTTGTAAAAGCTAACAAAGAGAATATCACTGGCTTAGGCAAAGGTATTGTCGTAGAGAAAACTATTACAGGTGGTGCAGGTATTAACTATGAGACAGGTAAAGCTGTAATTGATGGCTTGCTTGAAATGAAATCTAAATGGACTTCCCAGTATGTACCTGAAGAAGAACGCTTTGCATACATCACTCCTGAAGTTGAGAGTGCATTGATTGCTTCTAAAGACGCTATCAATAAAGACTATGGTGCAGTAGCAACTATTGTCGATGGTAACATTGATAAACTCTGTGGCTTTAAAATCGTAGCAGTACCACACTTGAAAGCAGGCGGTGCCGACAAAACAGGTATGCTTGGTACAGCTCCTGAAGGTCATGAGTTCCCTGCTGATTATGCAAATGCATTAGCAGTTTGTGCTCATCGTACAGCAGTAGCAACTGTAAAACTTAAAGACTTGCAATTAGAACACGCTCGCCGTGCTGAGTTGCAAGCAGATATGATTATTGCTAAGAACGCAGTAGGTCATGGCGGTTTACGTCCTGAAGCTTCTGGTATTATCTTGGCTAAATAATCTAAAGTAACTCTAGGGGGTAGTCTTATGGCTATCCCCTTTTTTGTCTAAAGGAGAACACATGATTTTAACACCACTAACCAAATTGGACGCAGTGAATGAAATATGCGGAGCTATGGGTGAAGCTCCTGTAGACACTTTAGAGAACAGTGAGAATGTCGACACGATCAATGCAGTTCGTATGCTAGAAGCTGAGACAAGAGCTATTCAGGTAATGGGGTGGACTTTCAATACGATTAACCCATTCATTTTAATTCCTGATGAGCACTCTAAGCGTATCCTTTGGGACGACGCTATCTTGTCTATTCAGTTTGACGACAAGCGTATCGTGAGAAAGCGTGATGAGTGGCTATATGATGTAACCAATAATACAGACCGCTTTGACGCACCACTGACAGCTAAAGTAATTCAATATGTACCTTTTGAAGAAATGCCACAGGTATTCCGACAATATATCACTGTACGCACAGCTAATCATTTTGTCGCACGATACCTAGGAGACCCTACGATTATGCAGGAGCTTCAAAAGGAAGAAGCACAAGCGTATATGCAGATGATGGAAAATGAGATAACTTTAGAGCAATCTAATATCCTTCAGAACCCTGCAATACAAACTTATATGAATAGGGGGTAACAGATGGCACTTGTACAGCAAACCATTAAGAACCTCATTGCAGGTATATCTCAACAACCACCTAAGTTGCGTCATGCAGAACAGCTTGAAGAGCAGATTAATGGCTACTCTACAGAAGCAGGTGGTTTACAAAAGAGACCGCCAACGCAACACATTAAGAAACTTCCTGCACTGCCACTAAATACTAAAATTCATATCATTAATCGAGACGACAATGAGCGATACATTGTAGCTTTCACTGGTACTGGTATTCGTATCTTCGACTTAAATGGCAATGAGAAAACAGTGTACATGGCTAATACATCAACCCAGTATGTAACCTGTGAAAAACCTAATGAACAACTCAAGGCAATCACAGTAGCAGACCATACGTTTATTGTTAACACAACTAAAGTCGCTCAGATAAATGAAAACCATAGATCTCCTAACATATGGGAGACACAAGGGGCTCTAGTCGTAATTCGACAAGGTCAATATGGGCGAAAATATACAGTACGCATACAAGGTCAAGAGTATTCCTATGAGACGCCTAATGGTGGCGAAGCATGGCACTCTACAAAAATTGCTACCGATAATATAAGCAATGAACTCTTTAAGCTCCTTGCAG
>OLFS01001234.1_pt1 | contig 21255 bp, 20 predicted proteins | sample 1605491 | NCBI WGS metagenome assembly OLFS01 (sample SAMEA3888921, study PRJEB22519) | human gut metagenome | biome: human gut; feature: human-associated habitat; material: faeces | place: Denmark | collected 2011 | reverse complement strand
GGAGTCAAATAGCTATGAAATGATCAGGCTAAATAGGCTTGCTTACTATATATATTTCTACCCTGGGAAGGTGAAGTATGATTTTATTTTAATATACGCTTTACCCCTGTAATCTACATGAGAATATTTAAAATATGAACAAGACTATTCTATTTTGCCTTATCTCTGCCATGTTCAGCAATGCTTATGGACAGAGTTTAACAGTGGAAGAGAGACTGGCTTTGCTTGAAAAACAACTCCAGGAAAACACTGCAGAATTAAAAAGCACAAAAGCAGAATTAACCAGGTATAAGCAAGCTGATAAAACAAACAGAAACCCGGTCAGTTCAGCAGATGAAAAAAATCAACCAACAACAAATTCTGCCACTTCAACTATTGCAGCAACATCGAGTACTAGCAACAAAACAGGCAATAGTGCCACAACTAAAGTTAATAATGATCTTACATTGAAAGAAATTAGTGACTTTGTTAAAAACGATATTGGGTTTTCGTACAATGGCTATTTCCGTTCTGGTTGGGGAACGGCTAATCATGGATCGCCAAAAGAGTATGCTATTGGATCTCTTGGCCGTTTCGGCAATGAATATACCTCATGGTTCGATCTTCAACTCAAGCAGAAAGTGTACGACCAGGATGGTAAAACTGCACATGCTGTCGTTATGCTGGATGGCAATGTGGGTGAGCAATACAACAATGCAGTCTTTGATAAAGATACAGAGAGTAACTTACAATTTTCTGATATCTATCTCACGACGAAGGGATTTCTTAATTTTGCCCCTGAAGCTGATTTTTGGGTAGGTAAGCACTATCTGCCTAAGTATGAGATACAGATGCTTGACTGGAAAAGCGTCAGAACAGAAAGCGGAGCAGGGCTCGGTATAGAAAACTGGAAAATGGGTCCAGGCAAATTTAACGTTGCTGTAGTGCGGCAGGACCTGAACGCGCGCGCTCTTGATTATGATACATCAGGAAATTCATTACAGATCAATACGAATGCGCTTGATATACGTTATCGTGAAATTCCATTATGGGATAAGGCAACATTAGAACTTGATGGGCGCTATAACATGGCAAACAAATCAGACGTCGTGAAGTCAGGGGAGGCAGATGGTCAGTATTATCATGTAAAAGATGCCTGGCTGGTAGGTGCGATTTTAAGGCAGAAGTTTGACGCAGGGGGTTATGACGAATTAACCCTGCAAGCTGCCAATAATTCTATTGCCAGTTCTTTTGCAAAAATTTCTGGAGCAAACCCAACATTTGGGAGTGGTGATAACTATTATGGAAATCACACAAATGGCAAGGCATTCAGAATAATTTCTCAAGGGGAATTTTACCCCACGGAAAACACTATTGTTGCACACGCACTAGTATATTCAAATGGTAATGATATATTTAGCTATGATACTGGTGCTCATACAGATTTTGAAAGTTATCGAAGTGTCATCCGTCCCGCTTATATCTGGGATAAATTCAACCAGACCGGGGTAGAACTCGGATGGTTTAGACAGGATAACAAAACTCAAGAGCAGACATATAGTGAATCCGGTTACAAAACAACATTGTATCATGCGCTTAAAGTTAATACATCAATTCTAACTTCAAGGCCAGAAATTCGGTTCTATACAACGTATATCCGGGCAAACCAAAACGAGATATCGAATTATACATTCAACGATAATAAAAAAGATCAATTATCTATTGGCGCTCAGGCTGAGGTGTGGTGGTAACTATCGGTTAATATAAAGGAAATATAATACAGGGAGAAAATACTCTTGGGAGGGTTTTTATATCGTGGTCATTTACGAGGATTATTATGTGATAACTGTCACATTTTGACAAAAGATGGGTTAATTTTATTGCCTGTAACTATGTATATAGTATATTGTTGGCAAATATGTAGTACAGGCGTGTAACTGGTAATGCAGGCAAGACCTGAAATTCTCCCCCTCATTTGGGGTGAGAATTTCAGGTCTTTTTTTTTGCTCATGAGGCAACTTATGGATCATCTAAATACTGGGCGTACAATTCTCAAATTAGTCGGCGGAGCAGGCAACATCGAACACATTGAACATTGCTCAACCAGATTACGCTTAAGCTTGTATGACAATGCTAAAGTTGAAGTGTCTGACCTCAAAAAATTACCTGAGGTAATGGGTGTCGTGACAAATGTGCAGTGTCAGATAGTCATTGGCAAAGACGTTGTTAAAGTGTTTGATGCGATTAGATCGTTAATGGCTAATGATGCTGACGCGAAACAGAAACCCGTAACCAAGAAAAAATGGAATGCATGGTTGATTGATTTTGTTATCAGTATCTTTCAACCACTCATACCTGCAATTGCAGGTGGCGGCGTGCTGAAATCCATTTTAATTATTTTGAATATGGCTGGATGGCTGACTAAAGACAGTTCGACATATCAAATTTTGGACTGCATCGGAACCGCGCCTATTTATTTTTTACCCTTACTTATCGCCATCACTACTGCGAATAAGCTTAAAGTTAATCCATTAGTTGCATTGACTGCTGTCTCAGTCTTGTTGTTGCCCACATTTACTACCCTGGCAAAACAAGGCGCAACGTTAATGACTTTCGATATTACGAACGTCTCTTATGCAGCGCAGGTGTTTCCCGCAATTCTTTGTGTTCTTTTTTATGCACAAACGGAATCTCTTTTTAATCGTTATACGCCTAATGCATTACGTGGTTTCTTATCGCCCATGTTATCGCTGGTTACGACGGTCCCCGTCACATTGCTTATCCTTGGACCATTAGGTTTTGAAATGGGTTCTCTGTTAACGCATCTGATCCTTTGGATGCATGGCAAATTTGGATTCATCGCAACAGGCTTACTTGCTGGCGGACTGCCATTTATTGTAGCGGCCGGTATGCATAAACCTTTCCTCCCTTATGCCATAATGTCAATGGGGCAAACGGGTAAAGAATCTTTGTATAACCCAGCTTCCTTAGCTCACAATATCGCTGAAGCAGGAGCCTGCCTTGCCGTTTCGCTAAAAAGTAAAGATAAAATGTTTAAAGGGACTGCTCTTTCCTCTGGAATATCAGCGCTGTTTGGCATTACTGAACCTGCACTTTACGGTATTACTTTACTGCATAGGCCAGTACTGATCTCCGTGATGCTGGGGGCAATGGTCGGTGGCTCCTTCATGGGATTTATGATGGTCTCAGCTTATGCAATAGTAGCGCCGAGCCTTGCCAGTATCTCAATTTTTGCGTCACCGGATAATCCAACCAGTTTGATATATGCAATCATCGGCGCACTTGTTGCATTCTGCCTGGCATTTTTATCAACATTATTCTTCTGGAAAGAAAAAACGACAACGCCCCATCCAGAGGAGGAGATGCCCAAATTTGAGAAGACTGAAGTCACTGCTAATCCAGTCTTAATGAATGACTTTACCTTTACCAGTCCGGTTGAAGGGAAAGTCATCCCCCTGACAGAGGTCAACGACGATGTATTTTCTTCAAAAATCATGGGGGATGGTATCGCTATCGTTCCAACGGTAGGAGCACTCTATGCACCTGCCGATGGCGTTATTGAGCATGTGTTCGAAAGTGGCCATGCAGCCAGCATGATGACTACCCATGGAGTAGAGGTTATCTTTCATATAGGAATTGATACGATACAAATGAACGGTCAAGGCTTTCACCCGAAAATTACAGATGGCCAACACGTTAAAGCGGGTGAACTATTAATCGAATTTGATATTGATGAAATAACTAAAGCGGGTTATGACCCAGTTGTAATAATGGTTATTACCAATAGCGATCGTTTTATGATGAAGCCGTCAAACGATCATACCAATACACTCCAGCAGTTTAATATTTTTTCATTAAAAGAGGCTTAATATTATGTCGAAATCTATTCTTCCCAAGAATTTTTTATGGGGTGCAGCCATTGCAGCCAATCAGGCAGAGGGTGCATGGAACGTTGACGGCAAAGGGCCTTCTGTTGCAGATGCAGTTGCCTATAAGGCGCATCTGAGCACGAGCGATTATGCCGGCCATATGGCCGTATCTGATCAAAACGTGAGTGATGCGCTTGAGGGGAAGAATGATCAAAATTACCCTAAACGCAGAGGCATCGATTTTTATCATCGTTACAAAGAAGACTTAGCGCTTTTTGCCGAAATGGGTATAAAAGTCCTGCGCGTATCAATCGCGTGGTCACGAATCTTCCCAACAGGTGAAGATGAGCAACCGAATGAAAAGGGATTACAGTTCTATGAAAATATGTTCACTGAAATGCGCAGACTTGGCATTGAGCCATTGGTTACGCTCTCACATTATGAAATGCCATTAGCATTGAGTGAGAAATATAATGGCTGGGTCCACCGAAATGTTGTTGATGCGTTTTTACGCTATTCAAATGTGTGCTTTGACCGTTACAAGAATTTGGTACGTTACTGGTTGACATTCAACGAAATTGATAGCATTCATCGGCATCCTTTTACGACAGCGGGTGTCCGCGAAGAGAAAAGTCTACCGGGAGAAAGCACGCAGGATATTTATCAGGCGTTGCATCATCAGTTTGTTGCTTCGGCGTTAGCGACAAGAGACTGCCATGAAAAGATACCTGGCAGCCAGGTCGGATGTATGCTTACTAAGTTAACAACGTACCCACTGACCTGTCATCCTGCTGACGTGGAAGCCACACTGAAAAAAAATCTCGAAAACTATTTTTATTCAGATGTTCAGATTAAAGGCGAATATCCACCATTAATTAAGCGGGACCTGGAGCTGCGGAATATCAAGATAAAAATGCAGCCGGATGATTTGGAAACGTTACGTCGCTATACTGTAGATTTCCTTTCATTCAGTTATTATATGTCCATCACGGAATCTGTTCAGTCCGATGCAGAGCGCACGGCAGGAAATACTATCATGGGTGTAAAAAACCCTCATCTACCGGCTTCTGAATGGGGATGGCAAATAGATCCTGTAGGGCTTAAAATTTCGCTACTGGAGCTTTACGATCGATATCAAATCCCTTTATTTATTGTTGAAAACGGGTTTGGGGCAAAAGATACAGTGGTTGATGGGAAGATTCATGACGATTACCGTATTAATTATTTCCGTGCGCATTTTGAGCAGATGATTGAAGCTGTCAAAGAAGGTGTCGATTTAATAGGGTATACGAGTTGGGGAACAATTGATATTATTAGTGCTGGCACGTCGCAAATGACCAAACGCTATGGTTTTATTTATGTAGATCAAGATGACGAGGGGAACGGTTCTTTGAATCGGTTACGCAAAGACTCCTTCTATTGGTATCGCAAGGTTATAGCGACGAACGGGACTGATTTAAGTTAATCATTGCTACCGCGGGAACTGAGATGAAAGTTAAAAAGTCCTTGAATAACAGCATGCTGCTTGCTGAGAATGACAGAAAAGAGATGATACTCTTTGGCAAAGGTATCGGTTTTAACACCAAGCCAGGGACAATTATCGACTTGCAAAGTGTCGAACAGGTCTTTATGCCTTTGGATACCCTCAAGTCGCGACATTATCTGTCACTAACGGACACAATTCCCGCGGATTTCTTTGAGATTACTCATGAAATTGTCAAGCTGGCTCAAGCTCATTACAGCGAAAAGCTTAATTCAGTTTTATTATTCACCCTCGCGGAACACTTGCTTTTTGCTGTTGAACGCTGTAAGGCAAATACGAACATTGCGAATAAACTGACCTGGGAAATAAAGCGGTACTATCAGAAAGAGTATAGCATTGGCGAGCTGGCAAGAGATTTGGTATCAGCTAAGTTTGCGGTAAGTCTTCCTGATGATGAGGCTGTACACATTGCTTTTCATATTATCAATGCAACTTTTCAATTTGATGAGACTAACGCACATAAGCAAGTGGAGTTAGTGAACAGAATTGCTGAAATTGTTCGTTATAAACTCAATCAAAATATTGATGTGAATTCAATTCACTATGCCAGGTTTATTACGCATTTAAGATATTTCGCTGAAAGGGTATTAAATAATAGCCTTGCAACAGAAGAAACTGACGACTTCTATAATGAGTTAATTCGTTTCCATCCAAAAGCGATGGTGGTTGCTGAGGTGATTCGTGACTTTATAAAAAGCAATTACGCCATTGCTATTCCTAATGATGAACTTACCTGGTTAGGTATACATATCAGTAAACTCAGTAAATATTCAAAGTGAAATTTTAGTTTGGGAACAGGAGATAGGCCAGAGATTGATGCCATGGCGATAAGATGATTCACTCTGGAGCGCTCATCTTCGTTTACGTAGCGCATTAAGCAGCGCCTGTGTGGCATCAGAAGACGTTCCGGATGGCGAACAAACCAGCCCAAATTCACGATGAATAGCCGGCGTCACTGGCACCACGCACAGGTTGCGCAAGGTCTCCGGCAGGGCGGATTCCGGTACCAGCGCGACGCCCATCTCTTCACCGACCAGTTTACAGGCGCTTATCCAGTCGCGAACCGTCACGCGGATATCAGAGAGTTGCAACCCGGCCTTTTCCATCAGGCTTTTGCCATTCACGACACAGCCGCCTGTCGCCAGAACAAAGGGCTGGTCCGCCAGCGCCTTTAACGTTATGCCATCAGCTCTCGCATGCTGTGCCAGCTGATAGCTGGCGGGCAGGACCGCGACCCATGCATCCTGTCCTAATACCACCTCTGCACGCCCGGGAACGGGATTCATGACCACCCCAAGCTCAACGGTGTCTGCGGCAAGCCACGCTTCGACTTCTTCGTCAGAGCCTTCCAGCACAACAACGTCAATACCCGGATACAGGCGCTTAACGTCGCGCAGCAGGCCGGGCAACAAGGTAGACGTCACGGAGGGAAAACTGGCCAGCCGAATGCGCCCGCGGGTGACGTTCCGGCCCCGATCAGCCAGTTCGCGGATGGCGTTCAGCTGCGAAAGCATGTTTCTGGCATGTTCAACCACCTGTTCACCCAGGGCGGTAATCCCGATGTATCGTCGCTCACGGGTAAATACCGGAAAGCCCAGAGAAGCCTCCAGCTGGGCAATGGCCTGGCTGGCGCCGGACTGGGTCATGCCTATCTCCTCGGCAGCACGTGAGATATTGCCGGCATCCGCCACGGCTACCAGCAGGCGCCAGTGTAAAAGATTCATCATGATTATCAGTAGCTCAGCTAATAGTTCTTTTCTATATCATTAATTTTACAGTGCGATCGGCGTTAAATACAGTGTGCTGAGGATCGTGCAGGACGTTGTCCGACGGCTTTACACATTAACGGAGACGAGATGAAACTTTATTACGCGCCAGATACCTGTTCATTATCACCGCACATCGTGCTGCGCGAGCTGAACCTTGAATTTGAACTGGTGAGAGTCAACAACAGAAGCAAGATCACCGCTGATGGTCGCGACTTCCTCACCATTAACCCGAAAGGGTATGTTGCTGCGCTTGAGCTGGATGATGGGCAGATCCTCACCGAAGGGCCGGCGATGGTGCAGTACCTCGCCGATCGTAAACCCGAATACGGCCTGGCGCCACGCGCGGGCAGTTGGGAAAGGGTGCGCCTGCAGGAATGGCTTAACTTTATCACCAGTGAAATACACGCGGGTTCGGCGCCGCTGTTTAACTCCGCGCTGGCGGAAGATGTCAAAACGATTTTTCGAGACAAGCTATTCCGACGCTTCGATTTTCTGCAGACGACGCTCAGCGAAAAAACCTATCTGACTGGCCCGTCCTTTAGCGTGGCGGATGCCTACCTCTTCACGGTGCTGGGATGGTGCAAATTCTTCGCGATCCCACTGGATCGCTGGCCAGCGCTATCGTCGTATATGGAAATAATAAATGCCCGTCCTGCTGTACAGGCGGCATTACGGGCTGAAGCGTCTCAACAGGGCAGGTAGAAGGCGACATGAGTAGAGAAGGCCGCACAAGAGAGGCGGCCTTTGGCGTCAGATTGCCAGTTCAGGCATCTGCGCCATCACAAACGCGAAAACTTTTTCCGCGTCGAGTGAGGCATAGGGCAGACTTTCAATCACCGCAATAGAACGAGCGTCGCCAACGATCCCTCTTATCTCCGCGACCTTATACTGAATATGCGGCGCAACGAGAAATCCGTCGAAAGCGGGCGCCACGCTGGCAAAATTTTCCAGGCCCACTGCGCTGACAATGAGAGGATGGCCCTTTTTTTCCGCCAGTAACTGTATCTTTTTGGCGAGAGAATTGGCGGTGTTGCCAAACAAACAACATATCAGAAGCTTTTTCATGGTTTTACCTCCTGAGAATTAGTCACAGGATATGACTCGCCATGCGTATAAAATGAGCGCCACCTCATAATTGCGTGAAGAATTCATCATGATGTTGCTGACCTTTCTGGCAAAGATGACCGATAGCGAAGATCTTGATAAAGGTCACTGCCACGCCGTGGCGGCGCTTCGTCGTCTGCTGTGGCAGAAGAGGGAGATCAGTGACTCAGTAGGGTGTCTGGGTGGAAATTCCCCGCCGGCCAGTGCCGGCGGGGGGAGTTGACGATTATTCCCAGCGTTTCAGCAGCAGGCTGGCGTTAACGCCGCCAAAGCCAAAACCGTTCGACAGCGCATAACGCATCTTCTGCGGGCGGGCCTGCAGCGCCACCAGATTGAGACCTGCCGCCTCTTCATCGGGGTGATGCAGGTTCAGCGTCGGCGGCACCACCTGATCGCGCAGGGCCTGAATGGTGAAGATGGCCTCGATCCCGCCGGCCGCGCCTAACAGATGGCCGGTGGCGGATTTCGTCGAGGTAATGGCGACCGGATGGGCGCCAAACAGCGTTTTAATCGCCGCCAGCTCACCCTTGTCACCGACCTGCGTTGAGGTGGCGTGGGCGTTGATATGGTCAATCTCGTCGACGGTCACCCCGGCCTGGCGAAGGGCGGTTTCCATGGCCCGACGTGCGCCGTTCCCGTCTTCCGGGCCCGCTGTCAGGTGATAAGCATCTGCGCTGGTGCCGTAGCCCACCAGCTCGGCCAGCGGCGTGGCGCCGCGCGCCAGCGCGTGCTCCAGAGATTCGATCACGATAAGCCCCGCGCCTTCTCCCATCACAAAACCATCGCGGTCACGGTCAAAGGGGCGGGAAGCGGCTTCCGGCTGGTCGCTGGAGGCGCTGGACAGCGCCCTTGCTGCGGCAAACCCGGCAAGGCTAACGCGATGAATCGCCGCTTCCGCGCCGCCGCAGAGGGCGATATCCGCCTCGCCGCTGCGGATCATCCGCGCCGCATCGCCAATGGCCTGGGCGCCAGCCGCACAGGCGGTGACCGGCGCGCCGATGGGCCCCCGGAAACCGTGGGCGATAGACACATGCCCGGCGGCCAGGTTGGCCAGAAAAGAGGGGATGGTGAACGGCGAGAGGCGACGCGGCCCGCGTTCATCGGTGGTATGTACCGCATTGGCGATCTCGCTGAACCCGCCGATCCCGGTGGCGATCACCGTGGCTGTGCGTTCCTGTTCGGCCTCGGATGCTGGCGACCAACCGGCCTGGGCCAGCGCTTCGCGGGCGGCGACCAGCGCAAACTCAATAAAGCGATCCATCTTTTTGCGCTCTTTCGCCGGGATGGTCGCCAGCGGGTCGAAGCCGTGCAGCGGATCGCTGTCAATGGACGGCACCTGGCCGGCCACTTTGCAGGGAATATCCGCGACCAGCTGCTCGCTGAGCCGGGTGATCCCTGACTTTCCTGCCAGCAGCGACTGCCAGACGTGCTGTACGCCGCAGCCCAGCGGGCTGACAATCCCCATCCCGGTGACGACAATGCGTTTAACGGAAACGCCCATAATTAACTCTCCTGTAGTATCAGTGTGCCGGCGGCTTTTTCATCAAGGGAACCAGCAGCGCGGCAAGCAAAAAACCCATCATGATGAGGTAGAAAGCATCGGAAAATGCCTGGGTTCGCGCCTCCCGCAGCGCCAGCGCGGAAAGATTTTTCAGCGCCGCCGTCTGCGCGGCATCCGGCGAGATCCCCTGGACGGTGAAGTTTGCCGCGCTGCGCTGAACAAAATCGCTCATCGCCAGGTTGGCGTTATTCAGATGGTCCGCCAGGCGGCTGTAGTGCAAATTGGTTCTGTCGTTAAGCACCGTGCCGCACAGGGCGATGCCGATGGCGCCCCCGAGGTTGCGCATCAGATTAAACAGCCCGGAGGCCAGCTTCAGGCGCGCGGGCGGCAGGCTGCCCAGCGTCAGGGTCACCGTTGGCGCGACGGCAAACTGCTGCGCCAGTCCACGAAAGGCCTGCGGGAGCAGCAGCTGATCCGCCCCCCAGTCGTGGGTGATCGGAACAAAGCTGTACATCGACACCGCAAAGCCGATCAGCCCGGCCATCAGCAGCCAGCGCAGGTCGACGCGGTTGGCGAGCCACGAATAAAACGGAATAGACATGACCTGGAACAGACCGGTGGAAAATACCGCCAGGCCGATCTCCAGCGCACTGAAACCGCGCACGCTCCCCAGATACAGCGGGGTTAAATAGATGGTGGCGAAGATGCCGACGCCGGCCATAAACGAGAAATAGCAGCCGAGGCTGAAGGTTCGATCCTGCAGGGCGCGGAGATCCATCACCGGCTGCGGATGGCGCAGGGTGCGGATAACAAAGGCCACGCCGCAGAGCAGGGCGACCCAGGCGGTGGTCGTCAGGGTCGCGTCATCAAACCAGCCCCAGCGCGGACCTTCTTCGAGGGTATATTCCAGGCAGCCGAGGGACAAGGCCAGCAGCAGAATACTGAGATAGTCGGCGCCGCGCAGCAGCGAGGGGTCGGCGCTGTCTACTTTCACCAGCAGCGGCACTGCCACCGCGATGTAAATCCCCGGAACCACGTTGATAAAGAACAGCCAGTGCCAGTTGTAGTTTTCGGTGATCCAGCCGCCCACCGTTGGACCCAGCGTAGGGGCGAGGGAGGCCAGGCCGCCGATCGTCGCCGCGGCAATAACCCGCTGTTTGCCCTGGAAAAAGGCGAAAGCGGTGGTGAACACCAGGGGGATCATCGACCCGCCCGCCAGTCCCTGCAGGGCGCGGAAGGCGATCATACTCTGGATGTTCCACGCCCAGCCGCACAGCAGGCTCATCAGCGTGAAGCCCGCCGCGGAAGCGGCAAACAGCCAGCGGGTCGACATGACCCGGGCCAGCCAGCCGGAAAGCGGAATAATAATGATCTCGGCGATCAGATAGCTGGTTTGTACCCAGACGGTTTCATCGTCGCCCGCCGACAGGCCGCCGCCAATATCCCGCAGCGAGGCGGAGACGATCTGGATGTCGATAAGGGCAATAAACATCCCCACGCACATGCTGGCGAAGGCGAAGATCTTCTTCGCCGTCGGCATCGACAGACCCTGCGGGGCAGACAGCGCCTGAACGGTGCTCATCGAGGGCTCTTTTCGTTCACGGTGACGATCACCGACAGTCCCGGGCGCAGGACGTCAAGCTTTGCCCCGTCACCTTCCAGCGCAATGCGGACCGGCACCCGCTGCACGATTTTAGTGAAATTCCCGGTCGCGTTCTCCGCCGGCAGAATGCTGAAGCGTGAGCCGGTCGCCGGCGCCAGGCTGGCGACATGGCCCTTAAAGGTATGGTTCGGCAGCACATCGGCGACGATGGTCACCGGCTGGCCGGCACGCATATGCGCCAGCTGGTTTTCCTTGAAGTTGGCGTCAATCCACAGGCCGTGCGCGGGCACCAGGGAGAGCAGTTGCGTGCCGCTGCTGACGAACGAGCCGGACCACGCGCGGCGGTTGCCAATCACCCCATCGAACGGCGCGCGAATGTCGGTATAGCTGAGGTTCAGCCTCGCCATCTCGAGGTTAGCCTGGGCCTGCGCCAGGGCAGCCAGGGTTTGCTGCTGGCGAGCATCCAGCACCGCCAGCTGACGTTCGGCCACGGTTTTATCTGCTTTGGCCTTCTCCTGCTCGGCGTGGGCCCGGCGATAATCGGCGGAGGCGTTATCGCGGATCTGTGCGGAAATCGCGCTCGACGCGGCCAGGGCGTTATAGCGTCGGTTGTCGTTAGCCAGTTTTTCGGTTGCCGCCGTGGCGGCCAGTAACGAGGCCGCAGAGCCGGCAATGGTCGCCTGCTGAAGCTGGCGGGTAGCCTGGATATCGGCCAGCGCGGCCTGCTGCGCCGCCACTTCTCCGGCGGCTTTCGCGAGGGCGGCGCGATAATCGCGGTCGTCAATGCGGATCAACAGGTCACCTTTTTTCACCGCCATATTGTCCTGCACCGCCAACTGCTGGATATAGCCGGAGACTTTGCTGGAGATGGCGCTAATGTCGCCGCCGACATAGGCGTCATCGGTGGTCTGCATAAAGCGCCCGGTATGCCACCAGTAAGCGCCGTAGCTCGCTGCCGCCAGGGCGGCAGCGCCCAGGGCCGCCAGGACAAGAATATTTTTCTTACTGGTCGGATTCATTGCTGGCATCTCTGTAAGGTTCAGGCTGGAATTTTTGCCCGCTATCGCCTTCGCGTTTGCGCAGCAGATATTCATGACGATATTTCATCAGCGGCGAGGCGGCGGGGCCCGGCACCATGGCGTATTTACCCGGAATAATCTCTTCCCCGGTCGCTTTATCCACCATGACTGGCTCCACCCGTCGCTGGGTGGCGGTTTCCACCAGCTGCATCTGACGGCCTTCGGGGGCGAAGTGGCGGTTACCCCATTCCGCCAGCGCCAGCAGCACCATGCGAAAATCGCGGCCGCGTTGCGTAAGGTGGTATTCGTAGCGCGGCGGGGTGCTGCTGTAGCACACCTTCTCCAGCAGCCCGTCGTCGACCAGCGCCTTCAGGCGGCGCGACAGAATATTGGGCGCGACGTTGCTGCTTTTCTGGAACTCGTCAAAGCGGGTAAAGCCCGCGAAGGCGTCACGCAGGATCATGATGCTCCAGCTGTCGCCGATGCGGCCAAGGCTGCGGGCAATGGGGCAGGGAGCGTGGCAAAGCGGTTCATTTTTCATGGGCTGTCCAGTAACCAGGTGGCTTTTGCCAGCAAATTGACATAGTCACTATCAAAATGCAAGTTACTCTTCACGGTACCCAGAGAAGAAGCCGCACTCGTTTCGCTACGCGGTTTCTTCCTTTGAATGCCGAAAAGAGGGACAGTCTCCGCCGCCACCTTATTCCTGCTTTATCGTAATAAGAGATAAAAATCGCTGATGGCGGATGAAACATTTTAATAATGATAGAAATCGATATGGTGGGTAATGACCTTTATTGGGGGATGCGATATAAAGTATGGTGAAATGCAAATTAACATTCTCATAACTTATAAAGGTTAAATAAATGAAGCAGGTGGGTATTGTTGGCTGGCGGGGAATGGTAGGCTCTGTATTACTGCAAAGAATGATCGAAGAAAATGATTTCGACGATATTTCAGCGCATTTTTTTAGTACCTCAAGTGCGGGCGGTGTGGGCCCGGTTATTAATGGTAAAAGCGACATCCTGAAAGATGCGAATTCCCTTAGCGCCCTCGCCGAAATGGATATCATCATCACCTGTCAGGGCGGGGATTATACCAAAGCCATCTATCCAGCGTTAATTAACCATGGCTGGCAAGGTTACTGGATTGACGCCGCTTCGGCGCTGCGGATGGATGAAAAAGCCTGCATTATTCTCGACCCGGTCAACCGCGATAATATCGATCGCGCCGTGAAAGCGGGAGTGAAACTGTTTGTTGGCGGCAACTGCTCCATTACGCTGAGCCTGATGGGGCTGGCCGGGCTGATCAAGGCTGACCTGATCGAATGGATGAGCGTGATGACCTATCAGTCTGCCTCCGGAGCGGGCGCCAAACAGGTGCGGGAATTAATCGCGCAAAGCGCTTATATCAGTCAGCATTTATCTGCGGATGAACTGACGGCATCAGGTTCAGTACTGCCATTGGTAAATAAAGTGAGTGAGCTGATTAACAGCGCGGGTATGCCGGTGGAGAATTTTGGCGTCCCTCTCATGGGCAGCATCATTCCATGGATCGACAGCGATTTAGGCGATGGAAATAGCCGCGAAGAATGGAAGGGCGAGGCGGAAACCAATAAAATTCTTGGCCTTGCGCCCGGCACCATTCCGGTCAATGGCTTATGCATTCGGGTCGGCGTGATCCGCTGCCACAGCGCTGCCATTACCCTTAAACTTAAACGTGAGGTCAGCGAAGCGGAATTCGCTGAGTTAGTCACCCATTCCCATCCATGGGTAAACTATATCCGCAATAATAAGCAAGAGAGTGTCAGTAAATTGACCCCGGCTGCTATTAGTGGTTCGCTGCAGGTAGGAATTGGCCGCTACAAGAAAATGTCGTTAAATAATGAACCCGTCTACTCGGTGTTAACGGTTGGCGATCAGCTACTGTGGGGCGCTGCGGAACCCCTGCGCCGCATGTTAAATATCCTGCTGGGCAAAATATAGTTACGGTCATCCGGGGAAAGCCCTCGCGCGCAGGCGGTTAAGACAAATGTTTAACGAAGCGTTTGCGGACCTCCTTGTAGCCGTTATTTTCATAAAATTGATGCGCTCTGATTCTTTTTTCACTGCTTGAAAGTTCGATCTGAGCGCATTGTTTATCGCGGGCGAGGCGCTCTGCGGCATGGAGAAGTTGCTGACCTATCCCTGATCCACGTGACGATTCCTCGATGACCAGCGCGGAAATTAATGCCCATAAACGGTTCTCATGTACCGGTAAAATAAAATTGATAACGATTACGCCACACACGGCGTTTTCTGTTTCCGCCACCAGCGCACTCATCATACTCTGCGGGGCAGTGATGCGTTGTTCTAAGATCGCCGTCTCCGTCTGATAGCCCAGCTGCAGAAATAGCGTTTTCAGCGAGGGGATATCTTTTGATTCAGCCGCTCTGATGAACACCATGATCTTCGACTCCAAATAGCGTGTTACCGGACCGGAAGCGGGCCGGTGGATACCTTATTCTCCGGTCCGCTCCCGTATACGCCACTCAGTCCATCAGACTGACCTGGGCGGCGACAATGCGCCAGCCGTAGGGGAAGCGTACCCAGGTCTGCTGCTGGCGGCCCAGGCGCGCGCTGCCTTCGCGGGTGAACTCGGTGCTGCACACCGCCATATCCGCGCCAAAGGTGGTAATGGTGGTATGGCGCAGATCGCGGGCCAGACCGGCGGCGGGGCGGGCGGCGCGAAAGGCGCGGATCGCCTCGATGCCATACAGATTTTCGCCGGCTCCCAGCCGTACGGTGCGCGGGTCGTGCCAGAACAGCGCATCCAGCGCCTCGATGTTATTGCTGACCAGCGCCTCTTCATACTGATAAAACGCCGCCGTCACCTCGGCGAGGATCGCCGGGCGGTCTACATTATCCAGATTGATCATGCTGCACTCTCCGCCACTCGGGCATCGGTAATGCCCATCGCTTCCAGCGCCCGCGCGGCGCGAAGACAGGCTTGTTCGTTAAACGGCGCGGCAATCAGCTGCAGGCCAATCGGCTTACCGCTGGCGGTACGCAGGGGCACGGTCACCACCGGCAGACCGAGGAAGGAGATCGGCTGCGTTAGCATTCCCATGCTGGCGCGCACCGGCAGCGGCTGGCCGTTAATTACCATCTCCTCCGCGCCTATCGGCGTGGCGCTGCATGGGGTGGCGGGGGCGATCAGCACGTCGGCCTGGCTGAACAGGGATTTCATTGCCTGGCGAGCATGACGGCGAAAACGCTGAGTCTGCAGATACCATGCGGAGGGGATCATCGCTCCGGCAAGCAGCCGCTCGCGGGAGTGAGGTTCAAAACGCTCTGGCGAGTGGCGAAGATCCGTCAGGTACTGATTGCCGCCTTCGCTGGCGCTGATGATAAAGGCCGCCGAGCGGGCCAGCGCGGCATCCGCGAACTGCAGCTCGCTGTCGGCGCCCAGCGCGTGGGCGACCCGATCCACGGCCGCCCGGGCGTCGTCATCGCACCAGGTGGTGAAATAGCCGCCCAGCCGCGCGCAGCGCAGCCCCTCCAGTCCGCGCTCCAGCAGATTACCGGTGCGCTCGCTGGCTTTATCAGCCTGAAAGTCATCGGCCGGGTCGCGCCCCTGCAGGGCGTCATACACCGCGGCGAGGTCGGCCACCCGGCGGGCAAAAGGACCAATATGATCCAGACTGGCGACAAACGGATGGCTGCCAGAGCGCGAAAGGCGACCGAAAGTGGGTTTCAGGCCAAAGATCCCGCACAGCGACGCGGGGACGCGGATCGAGCCGTTGGTGTCGCTGCCGAGGCTGAAATGGACCAGCCCGGCCGCCACCGCCGCGGCCGAACCGCCGGACGATCCGCCGGCGATCCGCGACAGATCGTGCGGATTGCGCGTCGCGCCATAGTGGCTGTTTTCAGTGGTAAAGCCGTAGGCGTAGGCGTCCATATTGAGCATCCCGCTGAGCAGGGCGCCGGCGCTGTGCAGCTGGCGCACCGCCCAGCTGTCGCTGGTCGCCGGCGGCCGGTCGCTCAGCAGTTCCGCCCCGGCGAGGGTGGTATGCCCGGCGACATCAAACAGATTTTTCACTGCGTAAGGAATCCCTGCCAGCGGCGGCAGGGGGCGCTTTTCCCGGCGCAGGGCGTCAATGCTGTCGGCCTCCGCCAGCATGCGCTGGGCGGTGACCTCGGTCCAGGCGTTGATCTGCGGATTCACGCGGGCGATGTCGTCCAGCGTCTGGCGGGCGATCTCCCGGGCGCTGAGTTCGCCCTCGTGCAGCGCACGCTGGATCTCGGCGATGGTGAAGTGATGAAGAGTCATGCTTTATACACCCCCGCAATCTCCTCGCGCGGCCCGAGGGGATAGTCCATCAGCGGCTGCGCCATGGCGGCGATGCGGGCAAACTGGCGCTCCAGCTCTTCACGACGGGGTGCATCCAGCTCCAGGTGCAACAGGTGAGTCATCTGCGTCAGATACTCGCTCCAGTCTGGCTGTGTGGTCATGGTCTGCTCCTTAGTATCCGGCGGCGGCGCCGTTGCTGCGTGGATCGGTCGCCCCTTCAAGCAGGCCGTTGGGATGGCGGACAATGGCGCCGGCGTGGCCCATCGCTTCGCTGAAATCAGCCAGCACTTCCACTTCGTGCCCCAGCTCGCGCAGTCGCGCGATACAGGCGGGGGCAAAGCGTCCCTCCAGCTTCAGTGAATCGGAGGACTGGCCCCAGGTGCGGCCCAGCAGCCAGCGCGGACGGGAGATGCTCTCCTGCAGCGGCACCCCCTGCAGGATATAGCGAGTAAACAGCGCCGCCTGAGTTTGCGGTTGACCGTCGCCGCCCATCGAGCCATAGACCATCACCCGGCCATCGTTCAGGCGGGCGGCGGCAGGGTTGAGGGTATGGAATGGCTGTTTGCCAGGGGCCAGCGCCAGGAGATGCTGCGGATCGAGGCTGAAGGCCGCCCCGCGGTTTTGCCAGACGATCCCGGTGTCCGGGAGCACCACGCCGCTGCCGAACTCGTGATAGATACTCTGAATAAATGACACTGCCAGTCCGCTGTTATCCACGACGCCCATCCAGACGGTATCGCCCGGGCCTTTGCCGCGGCCCCAGGGGGAAGCGCTGGCGTCGTCGATGCTGTCGGCCAGCGGCTGCAGGGCTTCCGGGGTGAGCAACTGATGTACATCCACATCCAGATGGCGTGGATCGGTGATATGCGCATCGCGCAGGGCAAATGCCCGCTTGGTGGCTTCGACAATACGGTGCACCGTTTGCGCGTCGTCGGCATCGGCCATGTTCAGGCGGTCGGTGATGCCAAGGATCGCCAGCGACACCAGTCCCTGCGTCGGCGGCGCAAGATTCCACAGCGTGCCCTGCTGGTGCTGGAGCGTCAGCGGCGCCGGACGCCGGGCGCGGTGGGCCTGCAGGTCGCCGAGGGTGATCGGCATCCCCAGCGCGGCCATACCCTGCGCGAGACGCTCGGCCAGCGGCCCGCGATAGAAACTGTCGAGACCGTCGCTGGCCAGCATGCGCAGGGTACCGGCGAGGGCGGGCTGGCGAAAGCGGCTGCCGGGCCGCGGGGCCTCGCCCGATACCAGCCAGGTTTCGCTGAAGCCCGGCTGATGGCGCAACTCTTCCAGTTTGCTGGCGGTGGCGTGGGCTTGCGAGGCGGTGACCGGAATACCGTCTTCGGCATAGCCGATCGCATCGGCCAGCAGGCGGGCCACCGGCAGCGCGCGGCCGGTTAAGTCCCGTGAAATACGCAGCGCCTCGTCCCAGCCGCTGACGGTGCCGGCGACGGTCAGCGCGGCCTGCGGTCCCCGGTGGGGAATATGCTGCTGTCCGGCGTAGGCCTCGAGGGTCGCCAGCGATCCGGCCGCCCCGCTGGCGTCAATGGCGATGGGGTCTCCCTCAGGCGGTACGATCAGCCAGAAGCCATCGCCGCCGAGGCCATTCATATGGGGATAGACGACGGCGATGGCCGCCGCGGCAGCCACCATCGCTTCAATGGCGCTGCCGCCCTCGCGCAGGATCGCCAGCGCGCTCTGACTGGCGAGGTGATGGGGGGCCACCGCCATGCCGTGGGTCGAAACGTTGCTACTGTGCATAAATTATCCTTTCTGAACGAATCACCCGCAGAACACTGCAAAAGCTGTTCCATCTCTGAACGTTTCGTTTCATTGATAAAAACAATGACCAGAATTTTCCCACTGGCACGCTATGTGTAAGGCATAGCAGATACAGTATGATGAGGAATGGATGATGAAACGAAAGTTACAGGGGCGCTATGCAACAACTCGATGAACGACTGAAAGGGCAATACGCCTCGCTGTCGCCGCAGGAGCAGCGGGTGGCGGATTTCATATTTGACCACTTTGATGACCTGATAAGCTACAACAGCGCCGAGCTGGCGCAGCTGAGCGGCGTGTCGAAAGCCACCGTCAGCCGGCTGTTCAAGCGCCTCGGTTACGACAAATATAAGGATATGCGCGATGAACTGCGCACCCTGCGCCAGAGCGGGATGCCGCTCACCGACCAGCGCGACGCGGTGCAGGGTAACACGCTGCTGGCGCGCCATTATAAGCAGGAGATGGCGAATCTCACCCAGTGGGTCAACGCCCTCGACGCCCGCCAGTTCGCCGAGGCGCTGACGGCGATGGTGGCCGCGCGCCGCATCGTGGTGGTGGGGATGCGTAACGCCTATCCGGCGGCGCTGCACTTGCGCCAGCAGCTGCTGCAGGCCCGCGGCCAGGTGCTGGTGCTGCCCCAGCCGGGTCAGAGTCTCAGCGAAGAGCTGGTCGATCTGACCGCCGATGATCTGGTGGTCATGATGGCGTTTCGCCGCCGGCCGCGAATAGTACGCCCGCTGCTGCAGCAGCTGCAGCGCGACGGGGTGCCGGTCCTGTTAATGTGCGAGCCGCAGGCCCACAGCCTGTTTCCGCTCTCCCGCTGGCAGCTCTGCGCGCCGCTGGACAGCGTCTCCGCCTACGACAGCTATGCCTCGGTCAACAGCCTGATTAATCTGCTGGCCAATGCCTTTCTCCATGAAACGCTCGACAGCGGTCGTCCGCGCATCCACGATATCGCCACGCTTTATCAGCAACTGGACGAGCTGGAACAACGCTAATGGGGCGCCAGCGTGGTGCTGTGCATTATTATGGTGCAAAAAAAACCACGTGATGGCGCCGCCGCTCGCTGAACACTTTCCCGTTAACGCTTGTCCTTTCTCACTTTTTGTTTTAATTCCTCGCCAACTCTCGCCTCGTCTGTATCTGGCACATTAGTTGCAAAAACAGATTCAAAGAATCTTTTGTTTCATGCTAACGTAACGGGTAAACATCATGAAGAAACTGTTGATTGCACTGGCCGGGGCCGCTTGTCTCCTTTCGTCTGTTTCTGCCGCGCAGGCTGACCAGCTCCAGGATATTGAAAAACGCGGCGTCATTCGTATTGCCGTGCCTCAGGATTTTCCGCCGTTCGGCTCGGTGGGCACCGACCTGCAGCCGCAGGGGTATGACATCGATATGGCGCGCTATCTGGCGAAATCGATGAAGCTCAAGCTGCAGCTGGTCCCGGTGACCAGCGCCAACCGCGTGCCGTATCTGCAGACCGATAAGGTGGACCTGGTGATCTCCAGCCTCGGCAAGAACGCCGAGCGCGAGAAGGTGATCGACTTCAGCCGCGCCTACGCGCCGTTCTTCCTCGGCGTGTTTGGCCCGAAAGGGGCGGAACTGAAGGACGCGGCCGCGCTGAGCGGTAAAAGCATCGGGGTGACCCGCGGGGCAGTGGAAGATATGGTACTGACCAGCGTGGCGCCGCAGGCGGCGCAGATTAAGCGCTACGAGGACAATAACACCACGCTGTCGGCTTATCTGTCCGGACAGGTGGAGTATGTCGCGACCGGCAATCTGGTGGTGGCGGCCATCTCCCGGCAGAACGCCGACAAAGCGCCGGTCCCAAGCTTTATGCTGAAGGACTCGCCGTGCTTTATCGGTCTGAAAAAGAACGAACCGGCGCTGAAGGCGAAAGTGGATACCCTCATCGAGCAGGGCATTAAGGACGGCACCCTCAACGGTCTGTCTGAGAAGTGGCTGAAAGCGCCACTGCCTGCCAGCCTCGGCGCGTAAGGTCTGGGGATGACGGAGCAACTTCATTTCTCTGAGCTCTGGCCGCACTGGCCGGAGCTGCTGGCCGGCCTGTGGGTGACGGTGCAGTTGATGGTGCTGGCGACGATCGGCGGACTGGCGATCGGCATCCTCGGGGCGGCGATCCGCAGCGGGCGCCCGGGAATGCTCAGCCGGGTATGGGGCGGATATGTGGAAATCATCCGCAACACGCCGTTTGTGGTGCAACTCTTTTTTATCGTCTTTGGTTTACCGAACCTTGGACTGAAGATGACCGCCGGTGAAGCGGCGCTGCTGGCGATGGTGGTTAACCTCGGCGCCTATAGCACCGAGATCGTCCGCGCCGGTATTCAGGTGACGCCGAAGGGCCAGTGGGAAGCCGGTCGCGTGCTCGGGCTTAGCCGGACGCAAACCTTCGTTCGCGTCGTATTGCCCCCGGCGCTGCAGCGGATTTACCCGGCGCTGGTCAGCCAGTGCATCATCGTGATGCTCGGCTCGTCAGTGGTGTCACAGGTTTCCTATGAGGAGCTGACCTTCGCCGCCAACCTGATCCAGTCGCGGACATTTTTGAGCTTTGAGGTCTATCTGGTGACCACCGGGATCTACTTAGCGTTATCGATAGCGATGCGCCAGCTGCTGATGGCGGCGGGGCGTAAATGGCTGGGGGTACAGGCCTGATGAACACTTTTACTGACTGGGACATTATCCGCAACCTGCTGCTGGCCGGTCGCTGGACGGTGC
>OLFS01001226.1_pt1 | contig 21376 bp, 16 predicted proteins | sample 1605491 | NCBI WGS metagenome assembly OLFS01 (sample SAMEA3888921, study PRJEB22519) | human gut metagenome | biome: human gut; feature: human-associated habitat; material: faeces | place: Denmark | collected 2011 | reverse complement strand
GTCTATCAAAACCATTTCTACTTCTTGCCGGTATTTCCGGCACAGGAAAAACCCGTTTTATTCGTGAGCAGGTCAAGGACTATCCAGACCAGAAAAATTACTGCCTGGTACCTGTACGACCTGACTGGCACGAACCCTCTGACCTGCTGGGCTATATCTCCAGGATCAGTGGTAAAAAGGAGTATGTATCAACGCCGGTGCTGCATTTTATTACCCAAGCCTGGATTCATATTTACGAGCGTATTGGCGAAGTCAGAGCCGATGGCAAGATTGGTCTGAGCCAGGAACAACTGGACCATATTCCCCCCTTCTGGCTCTGCCTAGACGAGATGAACCTGGCTCCGGTTGAACAATATTTCGCCGACTATCTCTCGGTACTGGAGACCCGCCACTGGTATACCTCACCCGAACTGACTGCATTTAACGACAAAGAAGGGGTGGACTACGGCTATGTCTACCAGTGCGATCCCCTGCTCAAAGCAGATACGCTTAGCCAGCAACTGGATGAGAACGCGCGTACCGAACTGGCGGAAAAACTGGGACTGGACCTCGATGTTTCACTGCATCAGCAGATCTGGGCCAGCTTCTGCCAGCACGGTATCGCTATCCCCTTCAACCTGATGGTGGCCGGTACCGTCAATATGGACGAAACCACCCACGGCTTTTCCCGCAAGGTGATCGACAGGGCCCTCACTTTCGACTTTAACGAGTTCTTCCCCAACGATTTCGATGCCTACTTTGCACCGGCATTGCAGCCAAAACGGCTGGGTTACCCGACCTGGTCAGACGGACGCGCCATTACTGAAGTCTCCGCACTGGAGCAATACAGTAAAGAGAGCGTCACCTTCCTGAAGGCAGTCAACGGGGTGCTGCAACAGAGCCCGTTCGAACTGGCATATCGCGCCCTGAACGAGCTGATGCTGGCTCTGCTGGCCCATCACCCCGCCAATACCGCAGAACTGGTCGCCATCTGGGATGACTTTATGATGTGCAAGGTATTGCCGCGCATTGAGGGGGATAGCGACAAGTTGCGCAGCCATCAGACGGCTGATGGCGACCTGCTGACTGACCTGGAAAAGGTGTTGGCAGAACAATTTACCGAGCACTGGGAGGGGACACGCCCTGACCTGTTTAACTGCAAGGTGGCTGCCGCCGATGAAGATTCCGCCCCCGCAGAACCGCCGCACGTCCCCTGCCGCAGCAAGAAGAAACTGGCCTGGATGAAAGAGCGGCTGGCACGGCAGTGCTTTACCAGCTTCTGGCCGTAAGGGGGTTGTGATGGAGTGCCTGTTTACCCTGCAGAGCCGTGACTGGATTTTGCGGATCTATGCCAATGAGAAGACGGTCGGGGATCGTTATCGGCAGTTACAAGCTACCCGCGTCCATCATCAACAGGTGATCGGCAACGCGGGCCTGCCTGCGAGTGCTGGCAGATACGAACCGCCAGTTGTGCGCTTCTCGCAGCCCCTTTCCATCACTCTGGCTGAGGCTGATGGCTGCCCGCTGGAGCTGCCTGATGATCAGGCGCTCTCCGCTCTGGTACTGCCAACCCCTCTGTTGTATGAGAACTGCTTTTACGAATTCGAATGGGAGTTTCTTCACGGCGTTAGCGAGGGGAGTGATGCACCGCGGCTGGAGCATCATCTGCAGCGGATCTGCGAGTCGTTTCGCTTCAAAAGCAGGCATGGATCGCAGGAGCTGCTGGGGGGATTCAATACCGGCAACGAAGTAGGCACACTTGCACTCCCCTTCTCTTATCAACCGAAATCGGCTGCAGGAAAAACCGCACGCATTCAGCTGACGCTCTGGTTCGAGGTCTATCCGGTCAAGCTGGATATCCGCCGGGATGTGCCGCTGATCCATCAGGTGCTGGATGAGCAGTACCCCTACTGGCGCTTTACCCTGAACAGCGCAACCAGTCAGCAAGGGGGGCGCAGCCAGCGCAAGACCGAACCGTTCCCCCTGCTCTGGCTTGCCCATTTCGAAGCCCTGCACAAGGACCTTGAGCGGGGGATCCGCCAGATCATCAATGCGCCCCACAGCAGGCTGCAAAGCAAGACCGAATATCTGCTGGCCGCCAGAATGAAGCGCCCGCCACGCCCGAAGCAGGCCGAACAGATCCGCCAGGATCTGGATAACGGTATCGAGCGCAGATACCGGGTGGAACGTAAACAACTGACCACGGATACCCCGGAAAACCGCTTTATCAAGTTTGTGCTGCAGCGCACCGGAAGGATGCTGCAACAGCTGACACAGCAGGGCGATCGCACCCTGCTGTCCAGGGCCTTTTTTGACCGCCTCAAGGCGTGGAGCAAACCGCTGGATCAGGCGCTGGCTCACCCCCTGATGCAGGAGATAGGTCCGGCGGCAGTGTTACAACGCGAGTCTCTGGTACTGCAGCAAAAGAGCGGCTATAGCGCGGTTTACCGGGTCTGGCAGCAACTGCGCCTCTATCTCGATGCGTTGGGTAATGATGCCGTGGCCGGCGTGCGCAGCATGGATCAGCTCTACGAGCTCTGGTGCGTGATAGAGGTGCGCCGGATTATCCTGACGCTGGGATTTAGCGAGGTGAAAACACCTGCCTTTAACTTCACTAGGGATGGTTGGAATACCCGGCTGGCCGAGGGGATGAAGTACTGCTGGGAGTACCTTCGTGCAGCAGACGGTGTAAGGCTCAAGCTGGCCCATGAACCCAGATTTCACAAGACCAACAAGCCGGTTCACTCCCTGCTGGTTCCCCAGAAGCCGGACATTCTGATCGAAGCCACCACTGGCAGTGGCGACACCTTTATCTGGCTGTTTGATGCCAAGTACCGGGTCGATAACGGCACTAAAGATGACCCGAGAGACAGGGTGCCCGATGATGCCATCAACCAGATGCACCGTTATCGCGATGCCCTGCTCTATCAGCAACAGGATGACCCGATACCAAGCCGCCCCACCTTCGGTGCCTTTGCGCTCTACCCTGGCTTTATGAGCCAGCAACCCGGAACGAAAAATCCCTATCAGGAGGAGATCGACCGGATTGGTATCGGTGCCTTTGCCCTGTTGCCAGCAGAGGATCACAGCGGCTCTTGCTGGCTGCAAACCTTCCTTGAGCAAAAGCTGGGTAAATCGGGGGAAGAGTTTCGCTATCCTGCCATCCGCTCGGGCCACTTCTATCTGGAAGAGCCCAGCCGGATTGCCACCCTGGGGATGCAGCAGGTCCGCCACCATGATCTCACCCTGATCATTCCGACCGCACTGGAAAACAGCCGCCCGGCGAGCTACTTCGATGCATTTCGTGATGGCTCTGCCCGCTGGTATCACACCCCTGCCGAAACCATTGCCACTCGTTACGATGATCAGCTGATGAACGAAATCAGCTATCTGGCCGTAGCGACCCTTGCGGCCGATGGCCTGACGCGTGAGGTAACCCGTGTCTGGCCTGTGCTGACATGCCGGAAGCTGCGAAGGGAACAACTAACCGAAGAGCAGACAGGTACACCGCTGGCCGAGGGGAATGTGAATCCTTACTGGTTGCTGGAGCTGGGGCCCTCTATTTCATTGCTCCACCCTCTGACACAGCTGGATGCGGCAAGTTTCAGAACAGCCATGAGACTGACAAGACTGGCAGAATTGCAAGGCGAATTGACCGGATTTTCGGCACTGCCGGATTATTACGGGGAATTATTGCGCATGCATCCAGCCTGATCACCTGACTGCTATCCCGGCTTTGCCAGCCAAGTGCAGGCAAAGCCGCCAAACAACCATCCGCAATCTTGCCCAAAACCCCGGCTAAATTATCCAGTTGCATAATAACCATGCGGCCTTGCGGTTGTTTAACTGGCCCTAACGTCAGATAATACCGCCCGCCTTCAACCCCCGATAACCCGACTTTCAGTGACGGTAATTGATGACTGAGTACCTGCTTTTATTGATCGGCACCGTGCTGGTTAACAACTTCGTGCTGGTGAAATTCCTCGGCCTCTGCCCCTTTATGGGGGTCTCCGGCAAGCTGGAAACCGCCATCGGCATGGGGCTGGCGACCACCTTCGTGATGACCCTCGCCAGTGCCAGCTCCTATCTGGTGGAGCACTATATCCTGCTGCCGCTGGATATCGCCTATCTGCGCACCCTCGCCTTTATTCTGGTGATCGCCGTGGTGGTGCAGTTTACCGAGATGGTGGTGCGCAAGAGCAGCCCGACCCTCTATCGCCTGCTGGGGATCTTCCTGCCCCTCATCACCACCAACTGTGCGGTGCTCGGGGTGGCGCTGCTCAGCATCAATGAGCGACACGACTTTATCCAGAGCGTGATCTACGGCTTTGGCGCCGCCACCGGCTTCTCGCTGGTGTTGATCCTGTTTGCCGCCATGCGCGAGCGTCTGGTCGCCGCCGATGTGCCCGCCCCGTTTCGCGGGGTGTCGATTGCCATGATCACCGCCGGTCTGATGTCGCTGGCCTTTATGGGCTTTACCGGCCTTATCAAGATATAACCATGATCCATATTCTCTTTGCCATTCTGGTGCTCACCCTGCTGGCGCTGGCGTTCGGGATTATCCTGGGCTTTGCCGCCGTCAAGTTTCATGTGGAAGCAGACCCCATCGTCGATCAGCTCGATGCCCTGCTGCCCCAGACCCAGTGTGGCCAGTGCGGCTATCCCGGCTGCAAACCCTACGCCGAGGCGCTCGCCAACGGCGATCAGATCAACAAGTGCGTACCCGGTGGCGAGGCCACCATGCGCAAGATCGCCGATCTGATGGGGGTAGAGCCCCAGCCGCTGGGCGGCAGTGACGAGGCCGCAGTGCCGGTCAAGAAGGTCGCCTTTATCCACGAAGATCAGTGCATCGGCTGCACCAAGTGCATTCAGGCCTGCCCGGTGGATGCCATCGTCGGCGCAACCAAGGCGATGCATACCGTGATTGCCAACGAGTGCACCGGTTGCGATCTCTGTGTCGATCCCTGCCCGACCGATTGCATCGAGATGATCCCGGTGCCCACCACGGTCGATAACTGGAAGTGGGATCTCAATAACGTGCATGTTCCGGGCAAGATTCCGGTCAAGATAGTGGAATAAACAGCGGAGCAACCATGCATTCCTTACTCGAACGTATCAAAGCCGGCACGCTCTGGGACTTTCACGGTGGCATTCACCCCGCCGACAACAAGCTGCAATCAAGCCAGAGCCCGGTGGTAGACGCCGGTCTGCCACCGCGCCTCATCATTCCGCTGCGCCAACACGCAGGCCCCGCCGGTGATCTGCTGGTGCAGGTGGGCGACAAGGTCAAAAAAGGGCAGCCGCTGACCCGTTATGCCAAGGGGCGGGTCGTCCCTGTCCATGCCTCCACCTCCGGCACCATCACCGAGATTGGCAACCACACGGTTGCCCACCCCTCCGGGCTCGGCGATCTCTGCGTCATTCTCACCCCGGATGGGGAGGATGAGTGGGGCGAGCGCAATGGCAAAGCCGATTACTGGAATCTGGAGCGGGGCGAGCTGCTCGAGCGCATTCAGCAGGCGGGGGTAGCGGGCCTTGGCGGCGCCGTGTTCCCCACTCACAGCAAGCTCGATGGCCGCGGCCAGCTCACCGAGATCCTGATCGTCAACGGGCTGGAGTGCGAACCCTATATCACCACCGACGATCGGTTGATGCAGCAGTATGCCGACGAGATCATGGATGGCATCCGGGTGCTCAAGCACCTGCTCAAACCCAAGCTGACCCTGATCGGGGTGGAAGACAACAAGCCCGAGGCGATCGAGCAGCTGACCCGCCACGCCACAGACCCGGATGTGCTGGTCAAGACGGTGCCGACCAAGTACCCCTCGGGCGGTGCCAAGCAGACCATCGAGCTGCTCACCGGCCGTCAGGTGCCCAAGGGGGGCCGCGCGGTCGATATCGGCATCATGGTGCTCAACGTCGCCACCGTGTTTGCCATCAAGCGCGCCATTATCGACGGCGAGCCGCTGATCGAGCGGATCGTCACCCTCACCGGCGACAGCTTCAAGAAACCCGGCAACGCCTGGGTGCGCCTCGGTACGCCGGTGCGCTGGCTGTTGCAGCGTTTCGAGCTGCAACCGGAAGCGGAGCAGCGGGTGATCATGGGGGGCCCCATGATGGGCTTTACCCTGCCCCACGCCATGGTGCCTGTGGTCAAGGCCACCAACTGCCTGCTGGCACCGACGCAGGCCGAACTGCCTGCCCCCGGCCCGGAGCAGCCCTGCATCCGTTGCAGCGCCTGCGCCGATGCCTGCCCGGCCACCCTGCTGCCGCAAGAGCTCTACTGGTACAGCCGGGCCAAGGAGTATGACAAGGCCGAGAAGCTCAACCTGATGGACTGCATCGAGTGCGGCGCCTGTGCCTGGGTCTGCCCCAGCGAGATCCCGCTGGTGCAGTACTACAAGATCGCCAAAGACGACATTCGCGAAGCCCGCGCCGAGGCCGAAAAAGCCGAGCGCGCCAAGCAGCGTTTCGAGGCCAAGCAGGCCCGTTTCGAGCGGGAGAAAGCAGCCCGCGAAGCGCGCCACGCCGAAGCCGCCGCCCAGCGCCGTCAGACCATGACAGCCGCAGGCGGGGAAGATCCGGTGGCAGCGGCACTGGCCCGCATCAAGGCCAAGCAGGATGCCCCCATCACTGCCATTGCCGCCACCGCCGAGGGCTTGCCTGACAACAGCGCCGTGATTGCCGCCCGCGAAGCCCGCAAACGGGAAGCGGAGGCGCGCCGCGCCGCCAAGCTGGCAGAGAGCGCAAACAGCGACACTTCCGCCGCTGCGCCGCAATCCACCGAGGCGGTTGACCCCGCCAGCGATCCCAAGAAAGCAGCCATCGCCGCCGCACTGGCCCGCGCCAAGGCCAAGAAAGCCGCACAAGCGGGCGATAGCGCCGAGCCTGTGACTGCCGAAGCCGTTGCTGCCCCTGCGGTAGATGCTGATCAGCAAAAAGCAGAGGTTGATCCGAAAAAGGCGGCGATTGCCGCCGCCATCGCCCGTGCCAAGGCCAAAAAGGCCGAGGCGAATGGTGAACCGGTAAGCGCTGCCAACGGCACGGCAGCCGAGGCAAACATCCAAAGCGATGCGCCCACTGATCCCAAGAAAGCCGCTATTGCTGCAGCCATTGCGCGGGCCAAGGCTAAGAAGCTGGCCCAACAGAGTGACAGCGCTGAGGGCGATCTGACTGCCACTGCAGGCACCAGCGAAACGGCTGCAACCCAAAACGATGCGCCATCTGCTGTCAGCGAAGCGGTTGATCCCAAGAAGGCAGCTATCGCCGCTGCTATTGCCCGCGCCAAGGCCAAAAAGCTGGCCCAGCAGGGTGAAAGTGCCGGTGCTGAGGGTGCGCAGAGTGAGCCAGCTGCCAGCGCACAGACCCGCGACGATACAGTAGCCAAGAGCGAAGTAACCACCAGCCACAGCGATACAGCTGCAAGTGAAGCGGTCGATCCCAAGAAGGCCGCTATCGCCGCTGCCATTGCCCGGGCCAAGGCCAAAAAGCTGGCGCAACAGAGCGCAAGTACCAGTGCTGAGGTAGAAAATGCAGGTGCTGGGGTAGAAAGTGCCGCTACTCAGTTAGAGAGTGCCGGAGCTGAGGGTGAGCGCGCACCGGCTGAGCCGATGCAAAGCGATGCAGCCAGCAGTGAGCAACCACTTGCCGTCACTGCCGCGCCTGAAGAGAGCGCCCCTGCGGCTGATGCCCCGGTTGATCCGAAAAAAGCGGCCATTGCAGCAGCCGTGGCCCGCGCCAAGGCGAAGAAGCTGGCGGCCGAGGCAGCCAGAGCCGCAGAGACCGCCGCTGAAGATGCCCCGTCAGCCGACCGAACAACCACAAGGTAATCGACAGACTCATGTTCAATATTGCGACTGCGCCGTTTGCCCATAACCGCAAACAGACCCGAACCCTGATGCTGCTGGTGATCCTGGCCTGCGTGCCGGGCTTGCTGGCCCAGACCTGGTTCTTCGGCTGGGGCTCCTTTATCCAGATCCTGCTGGCGCTGGTCACTGCGCTGCTGTGCGAGGCGCTGGTGCTCAAGCTGCGGGGCCGCGCCATCAAGCCAGCCCTGATGGATGGCAGTGCGGCGCTCACCGCCGTGCTGATTGGTCTCTCCCTGCCGCCGCTGCTGCCATGGTGGATGCTGGTGGTGGGCACGGCCTTTGCCATCATCGTCGCCAAGCACCTTTACGGCGGACTGGGCCAGAACCTGTTCAACCCGGCCATGGTCGCCTATGTGCTGCTGCTGGTCTCCTTCCCGGTGCAGATGACCAGCTGGCTGCCGCCGGAGAGCGTGCGCGCCTACAGCCTCGGTTTTGGTGATGCGGCGTCGGTGATCTTCACCGGCTTTAGCCTCGACGGCTACAGCATGGCCCAGCTCAAGCAGGGGGTGGATGGTCTCACCATGGCGACCCCCCTCGATACCCTGAAAACCGGCCTGACTCAGGGGCTCACCACAGGCGAGATCCTGAGCGGCCCGCTGTTTGAGGGTTGGGGCGGAATCGGCTGGAGCTGGGTCAACCTCGGCTATCTGCTGGGCGGCCTGTTCCTGCTGCAACAGAAGGTGATCAACTGGCGCATTCCCACCGCGATTCTCGGTGCCCTGCTGGCGGCCTCCACCATCGGCTATCTGGTGAGCCCGGATGCGACTGCCACGCCCATGTTCCATCTCTTTAGCGGCGCTACTATGCTGGGGGCCTTCTTTATCGCCACCGATCCGGTCAGTGCCTGCACCACGCCGCGCGGCCGACTGGTCTATGGCGTGCTGATCGGAATACTGGTCTACATCATTCGCCGCTTTGGCGGCTATCCGGATGCGTTCGCCTTCGCCGTGCTGCTGGCCAACCTCTGCGTTCCGTTTATCGACAGCCTGACTCGCCCGAAAGTGTATGGAGCCCGTCGCCAATGATGTTTCTGCCCTTTTCCCCCATCACAGCTGACGGAGCCCGGACATGTTAAAGAGCATGCGCAAGAACGGCCTTATTCTGGCGATGTTCGCGCTCGGCTGTACCGCACTGGTGGTACTGACCAACGAGTTGACCAAGGATAAAATCGCCCACCAGCAGCAGCTGGAGAAACAGCAGACCCTCTCGGTATTGCTGCCGGAGGGGAGCTATGACAACGATCTGGTGGCCAGCTGCAAGCAGGTGACCAGCAGGAAGTATCTCGGCAGCGATCAGCCGCAGGCCCTCTATACCGCCAGCAAGAATGGCGTGGTGACCGGCTATGCGCTGGAGGCGATCGCGCCGGATGGCTACAGCGGGGCGATCCGCATCGTGGCGGGTTTTGATGCCAAGGGCACCATCACTGCCGTGCGTGTGCTCGCTCACAACGAGACCCCGGGCCTGGGTGACAAGATCGAGCTGAAGAAATCGGACTGGATCAACAGCTTTGCCGGAAAATTCCTGACCCATGACAACGAGCCCCAGTGGGCGGTGAAGAAGGATGGCGGCGAGTTCGATGCCTTTACCGGCGCCACCATCACCCCGCGCGCCGTGGTCAAGGCGGTGAAGAACCTGCTGAAACTGCAGCAGGAGCAACCCGAACTGCTCAGCAACGCCCCGGCTTGTCCGGCGGCGAACTAACGGAGTCGAGCCATCATGAACCAGATGGAACAGATTGAAACGGGCGCTGCCCCGATTGCCGAGCTGGAAAGCCGCAAGGGCGAGCTCAAGGAGCTGATGAGTCAGGGGCTGTGGAAGAACAACCCCTCGCTGGTGCAGGTGCTGGGCCTCTGCCCGACCCTCGCCGTCTCCTCCACTTTTACCAATGCGCTGGGGCTGGGCCTTGCCACCATGGCGGTGCTGGTCTGCTCCAACCTCGCCGTCTCGCTGGTGCGCAACTGGGTGCCGAAGGATATTCGCATCCCGGTCTATGTGATGATCATCGCCTCGCTGGTGACCAGTGTGCAGCTGCTGATGAACGCCTACACCTATGGCCTCTATCAGGCGCTCGGCATCTTTATCGCCCTCATCGTCACCAACTGCGTCATCATCGGCCGCGCCGAGGCCTATGCCTCCAAGAACCCGCCGCTGCTGGCGGCCCTCGACGGCCTGATGATGGGCCTTGGCTTTACTCTGGTGCTGCTGGTACTGGGCGGCATGCGCGAGATCATCGGCATGGGCACCCTGTTTGATGACGCCGAGCTGCTGCTGGGCGAGTGGGCCAAATCCCTGCGCATCGAGCTGTTCCACGCCGATGCCAGCCTGCTGCTGGCGATTTTGCCGCCGGGCGGCTTTATCGGACTGGGGATGTTGATCGCCGCCAAGAATGCCATCAACGACTGGCGGGACCGCAAACAGGCCGCTACCGTAGCCCACTGCAACGTTGCCCCGGCTCGCGTCCGGGCGACCGAGCTATGATCGGACGCAAGGCATGAACAACCAGAAACGCAGAGAGATACTGGAGCGGCTGCGGGAAAACAACCCGCACCCCACCACAGAGCTCAATTTCAACTCGCCGTTTGAACTCCTGATCGCAGTGCTGCTCTCGGCGCAGGCGACCGATGTCAGCGTCAACAAGGCGACCGACAAGCTCTATCCGGTGGCCAACACCCCGCAGGCGATGCTGGATCTCGGGGTGGACGGGCTCAAGGAGTACATCAAGACCATTGGCCTCTTCAACACCAAGGCCGAGAACGTCATCAAGACCTGTGCCATCTTGCTGGAGCGCCACGGCGGCGAGGTGCCGGAGAATCGCGAAGCGCTGGAAGCCCTGCCGGGCGTCGGTCGCAAGACCGCCAACGTGGTGCTCAACACCGCCTTTGGCTGGCCCACCATCGCCGTCGATACCCATATCTTCCGGGTATCCAACCGCACCGGCTTTGCGGTGGGCAAGAACGTGGATCAGGTGGAGGAGAAGCTGCTCAAAGTGGTACCCGCCGAGTTCAAGCTGGATGTCCACCACTGGCTCATCCTGCACGGGCGTTACACCTGTCTGGCTCGCAAGCCCCGCTGTGGTTCCTGTATCATCGAGGACTTGTGCGAGTACAAAGAGAAGGTCTATCCCGAGAACTGATAGCCTCGCAACCGAGATTGAAAGCAGTACACATCACCAACCCGGAGAACTGAGCAATGAGAATTCTGCATACCATGCTGCGTGTCGGCGATCTGCAACGCTCCATCGACTTCTACACCCGCGTCCTTGGCATGAAGCTGCTGCGCAAGAGCGAGAACAGCGAGTACAAGTACACCCTGGCTTTCGTCGGTTACGGTGACGAGAAAGATGAAGCTGTGATCGAGCTGACCTACAACTGGGGGGTGAGCGAGTACGAACTGGGCTCAGCCTATGGCCACATCGCGCTGGAAGCGGACGACATCTACGCCACTTGCGACGCCCTGCGTGCCGCCGGTGCCAAGATCACCCGTGAACCGGGCCCGGTCAAGGGTGGCACCACCGTCATCGCCTTCGTCGAAGATCCGGACGGTTACAAGATTGAACTGATCGCCAAGAAAGATGCCGGTACTGGCCTGGGTGACAGCTTCTAAGCTGCCCGACTCCCGCTGCCTAATGGCAGGATCAAAAAAGAGCGCAGATGCGCTCTTTTTTATGCCTCTTTGCCGGGGATGGCGCTAGATCTCGCCATTGCGCCCCATGCTGATCACCACCCGCCGGTTCTTGGCACGCCCCTGTTCGGTTTCGTTGGAGGAGACATGCTGCTTCTCGCCATGCCCCTCCACCGAGATCTTGCCGGGATCTATCCCCAGATCGACAAACACCTTCTTGATGGCATCGGCACGCTTCTCGGAGAGTTTCAGGTTCGGCCAGCGGCCGCCATAGCTATCGCTGTAAGCATCGATCACCACCACGTCGATGCTCTTGTCCGCCTTGATAAACTCGCTGATCATCGCCAGCCGCCGCTTGGAGGGGATGGAGAGCTGATCGCTGTTCTTGTCGTAGGTGAGCACGCTAAAGGCGATGTCATTGAAGCTGTAGGGCAAGAGCCCGCTCAGACAGTCGATAAAAGCCTGATATTTCACCCGAAAGTTGACCGACGAGAGGGACACCCGCACCGCGCGGTTCTGGCGATACCAGTCCCGATACTGGAAAGTGGGCATTCGCCCCCCCTCCAGCTCGTCGAGCATGGTCCAGGCGGTTTGCCCCTCTACCAGCCCATCGAACTGCTGATAGAAGCGCAGCTGGCTCACTTCTCGCCCGGCAATCCCTGGGCGCCATACCGGCGGCATGATGCCAAGGCTCACCGTCTGGGTCTGGGCCTGTGGCCGCTTCCCCTTGAGCTCGAAGTCGAGGTTGATCTTGCGCCCGGCGCGGCTGACAAAAGCCCCCGTTCCCCAGTTGGGAATAGGGTGCTCGAGGCGACACTCAATCTGGGTATCGGAGGTCAAACGCCAGACGGATTGATCCAGACCGGCACCAAATTCGGTGACCCCAGCCTGTAACTGCATACTCACGGATATGCTGACCAACCCCAACACCCAAGCGTTCAATTGCTTGCCCTCCACACGATCTCACAAGAGATATCGGCGGCAAGAGGCCAAGCTTTAGCGACAAACTGCAAAGGCGTGCCGTTGGTGTGGCAAAGGCTTGCCCCCAAGCGGCAACCGACCGCAAGCGGCGCCTATTCCCCCCTCTTAGCTCCGTGCCAACCGGCGGGAAGCTCGCTACAGTAAAGCCAGGGCAACCAGAAGCCGCTTATCGGGAACCACACTCATGCACCGCTCTTGCTCCTCTTTATTGCAGATGTTGTTGCCAATGCTGCTGGCGCTATCCGGCAGCACCGTCAAAGCTGCAACACAGGATCAGGAGTGGGCACAGGAGCGCGCCAATGCGGTGCTCTCGCTGATGACCTTCACCGTGGTGCCTGACATCACCGCCAGCAACCTCGATATCGGCAGCGGCACCAATCAATCTGCCGCCCTCAACATGACCCAGATCGGCGGCGGCGCCACCATGAGTGAAGCCGTGCCCATCTATCTGGAAGGGGCGATCGGCTTTAGCCGCTACGATCCCCAGTTTGTGGTGAGCAACGGCACCGAGAGCCGCACCCTCCCGACCAAGTGGAACAGCCTGACCGCCTCTGGCGGGATCGGCTGGGATATCGCCCTCCATGAAGACCCGCGCGGTGGCCACTGGGTGCTGCGCCCCATCGCCAACGTCTCGCTCGGTACCATGGCCAGCGATCTGCGGATCGGCAACTGGCTGCTGGAGCGCACCAAGGGCTATTCGCTGGATTTTCTCGATGGTGGGCAGCTCAATATGTACGGACTGGGCGGCTCGCTGATGCTCGACTACGAGCTCTTTTCAAAGACGCAGGATATCGATATCGAAGTGCGCTACTCCTACCAGCACCTGCAGAGCTTTGGAGGTACCTCGACCAGCGTCAGTGGTCACGCCGAGGCAGAGAACCTTGGTCTCTATCTGCGTCGCCGGGCCCCGCTATTCCACTGGACACTGCTCGACAGACCGGTGCGCTATGTACTGGAGGGGGCCCATACCGCATATCTGGGGGAGCAGCGGGGGTTGCTTGGCTTTGACTCCCTCAACTCTATCGGCGCCGGTCTGGAGCTGGACAGCAGCAAGTACGACATCATAGTCACCCGTACCCGGCTGGTTGCCCGCTATATGTTCAGCCACAACACCAGCGGTTATTCCATCGGGTTGGCCATGAGTTTCTAAGTCGTTATTTTTGCCTGACAAAAGTGGGCAATCCTCAGGAAAAGTACATTAACACTCCATATAGTCACGCCCTATTGACGGAGGGTTTATTTAGTCTGTCCTTTTCATATGCCTCACCACCCAGTCATATCAGGTAAAAATATCCACCTGCTGGCAGGCTAATTCCCCCCTCGCACACCGAATATTGGAGTTTTTGTATGTATATTTGCGGCGCGCAATGGCTGATTTGCCCTGTGATGTCGCCAGCCTGTACCCGCTTGCAACAGAGAAAATACTCAACTCCAGATATTGCAGCCCAATGGCCAACTTTATCGATGCCCATAAGGAACCAACCCGGAGATCCCCCATCATTTGCACAGTGACTTGAACAGCACCTAACTCATTGTTTTAAATGATTTATGTTTTTTCATATTTTATGAATCCAATTAATCCTGTTTTATTTTACTTACATCACCCGACTGCTAAATTTGGCGTCATCCTGGCAGGACGAGGCGCACTGAAACGACTGACTGCGGGCTACCGATAACAGGTGTGCAATGGGCACAGAAATAACGTTAAGGCATAGCAACCGTTATTTTGACGACATCACACTTGCTGATCCTTGTTGATTTGAGGTTATCTGATGAAAAAAACGCTGCTTGCTCTCTCTGTATTGGTCATAACCGGAACCGCATATGCAGGGGTGCCTGATTTATCCGCTAGCTGTCCTGGACATATTAATCTTCGCATCGAAGATGGAACGGCTTATATCAATAACCAGCAAGTTCCACTTAAAAAAGTGAATTCAAATTTCTACGAGGCGAGCAAGGGGCGCACCACCCTCTCCATGGTGAAAAATGGCGACTGGGGCATCACCTATTTTGTCAAAAATGGCGACAGCGGCGCCTGCCAGCTCAATGACGATGAGAACGATGACGACGGCGATGATGAGGGCGCCAGCAGCAGTGCCTACAACGGCAGCACTGCGCAAACCAAGGTTGCCGAGAACGCCTGCATGAACGCCGTCGCCAGAAAAGCGGGTGTCAGCCGCAGCAAACTGACCCTCGACTATGTGGCCGACTCCCAGGCGGGGATGATGATTGACATCAAAGGGCCCCATGACCGGCTCTGGCACTGCCTCACCGACGCCCGCGGCCATATTTCTGGCATCAATCAGGACTGATTTCGAGCCACGGCTCAACGGGGCCCACACCGACCGTGGGGCTCCACCCCTTATCCATTGCAATTATTTGATACAGGTAAATGAAGATGAAATCCAAACAGACTCTGCTCAATGTCGCCCTCGGTTGCCTGCTGGCGGTCGGTATCTCCGGTTGCGCCGTGGCCAAAACCCATCACGGCCACAAGACCCATGCCCAAGCGCACGCTCAGGAAGGGGCCGTGCAGTATGGCGACGAGAGCCCGTGGGCTGGCAACTATAAGGCGGTCACTGACGATGGCCGCACCGTGGCCGAAATTCACGTCGATACCACAGGGGAAACCTATATCGACGGCAATCAGGTCAAACCAAGCCACAGCGGCAGCGACTACCTGAAATTCAAGCAGGAGACCATCACTTACACCCTGCGCAAAAGCGGCGCCAGCTGGAAAGACAACGATGCCGGCACCAGCGGCCGCATCCTGTTCGATTGATAACCCCGACACCGGCCTTGCCAGACACCAAGCCCCGCCAAGGGGCTTTTTTGCACCTGCGATTTACCATCAACCACAGCCCGCCCCGAAAAATCCAGCCTTGTCACAGAGTTAGTGTAATCTGTCACATAATCCTGTTGATGAAATTGTTAGGATGGTTCAGTTCGGCGCCCAATTGTCCGCATGAAACCATGATGTCGATTGCCAGCCGCACTGGCTGGGTGATCACTGCGCCCGGAATGAAAATGACCTGCCGAACGCCAGCCAAGTATTTGCGCCACCAGTTACACCACAGGGATAGAGATTTTTGCCATGGCCAAGTTTTTGAATACCAGCGCAACCAACTACTTTCTGGAAGAACTTATCAAAGATGCCAAAGAGCGTCTGATCCTGATCAGCCCCTTCCTCAAGCTCAACGACAGGATCAAAGAGCTGCTCACCGACAAGAACCGCCTCAAGATCGATGTGCGGATCGTCTATGGCAAAAGCGAGCTGCAACCGGAAGAGATCAGCTGGCTCAAAGAGCTCACCTATATCCGCACCAGCTTTTGCAAAAACCTCCATGCCAAGTGCTATCTCAATGAAGAGATGTGCATTGTCACCAGCCTCAATCTCTACGAGTTCAGTCAGGTCAATAACAACGAGATGGGGGTATTGATCCAACGCTCGGAAGATCATGACCTTTACCGTGATGCCTATGATGAAGCCCAACGGATTATCCGGGTTAGCGAAGAGGTTCGCATCACGTTGGAGCGCGTCGCAAGCGACAGTGACGAGCATGATACCTCGACCGCCAATACAGCTCCGGCACCAGCTTGTCCCAAATGCGGTACCCCTATGGTATTGCGTATCAGCAAGCGGGGGGACACCAAGGGCAATAGCTTCTGGGGCTGTCCCGGCTATCCACAATGCCGCAGCTTGCTCCCTATTGAGAACTAAGCATCGAATTAAAAATCACTTGATCCTGAACAGATCACTAAATTCATAAATTTAAGATAAGGATGTTGTATGCCAGAGTTAGCTATCTCAGATTTCACTAATATCGCTGTTGCAACGGGCTCACCTAAAAACACAAAACTTAGACAGATCGCTCTTAGAGGTGACTACGCACACTATAAAGATTATTACTTGCAACTTAGAACAGCTATAAAGTCACTTTTTAGCCAAAAGAGACACGTTTCATACCTGATTGACATATCACGAAGGCAAAAGGACTCTAGTAAAAAAATAAAATTTGAACGCCTCGTTCAAAATTTTATTCAATGGCAGTCAGGTAAGAAAATTGATGTTTATGCATCATTGCGCGAGTCCTTCGTTTTTAATAGTACAACTATTCATTGTAACCCCGAGCTAAGCGCATTAATAAATGGGGTTAGAACTCATGTCAAGCTCCATTTCACCGAGACACAGAGAATGACAAAGGAGCGAGCGGACTACATCTGCTATTTAATGCATGAAGCAATTCAAGAGGTTGGTGCGGAATATATCGTTCTTGATTTACATTCAGGCCAAGAGTTCAGACTTACCTCTAACAGAGACAGAATGGAGGAAAAAGTGTGTCAGGAAATATTATGGATTGAGCAGAACTGGCCGATTTAACTCTTCGAGGATTATTCATGAAATGTGCACTGATCTATGATTTTGATGGAACCTTGGCTGAAGGTGATTGCGCCCAGCATGGGGTTATGCCCGAATTAGAGATAACAGATATTCCTGAATTTTGGGCTAGTGTTAAGCGTAGAGCAAAGGACGATGACGGTGATGAAATTTTAACCTATCTTGGCATGCTGGCAGAAAGGGCTCGCATGCTTAAATCTGATGTCCTTAGTACAGAAAAACTAATGATGCATGGACAATCTATCCCCCTATTCAGTGGCGTCGAGTCATGGTTTGACAGAATTAACAGATTTGCTGAAAGTATTGACCTAGAATTAGAGCATTACATTATATCAAGCGGTCTTGATGCAATGATCAGAGGTACTTGCATTGGAAAAAAATTTCGTGACATTTACGCTTGCAAGTATCACTACTCAGATGATAAGTATTACGCAACATGGCCAGCTCAAGCAATAAACTATACAACAAAGACCCAATTTCTATTTAGAATTAACAAAGGGATACATAATTCTTGGGATAATGGAGAGGTCAACAAATTTATTGAACTTCAAGATAGAGACATCCCCTTCCAGAGGATGATATATCTTGGTGATGGTGATACAGACATTCCATCCATGAAGATGGTCAGATATCAAGGTGGTAGATCTATAGCCGTCTTTGATAACAAAAAATGGCCTTTGAAATCAACTCAAGACAAAGTTGAAAAACTCATTTCTGAAGAGAGAGCTGATTATGTTGTTCCTGCTCTGTATGATGAAGGTAGTCACCTAGATATTACTGTGAAAGGCTTGTTGAGGCTATTTAAAAGAAAGGGATAACTCTTAAATTATGTATTGATATAAATATGGGCGGCCAATTGGCCGCCCTTGTTGTGTTTCTTAGCGAATGGTCGCCATCTGCCGCACGCAGCGCTGTTCTCGGTCATCCACCCGCTTGGCAAACCAGGCGGTGGTGAGGTTGCGGGTGATTTTCGGGCTCTTTAGCTGAATGCCGGGCAGGATGGCGCGGGGCAGTCGCTTGCCCGCTTGCTTGTCGGCTAGGGTAAAGATGCGATGGTAGAGATCGGTCTCGGCAAATTCGGCGGTATCCCCTTTGCGCAGGCTCTGGTGGATCGCTTGCTTGCTCATATTGACCCGGTTGGCGAGGGTGTAGACGGCCAGTTCGGTGTTGCCCGGCAGATCCGAGTCATAGCGGATCAGATCCCCGTCCAGCGCCAGAGTTTTGCCACTCAGGCGGCTGACGGCGGCCTGAAAAGCGGCATTGCGGCTGGCGTACCAGCCGGCGTTGAAGTCGGCAAAACGGTAGAGGGTATCCGGGTAGTCGACGGGATAACCGAAGATATGCTTGGTGCCAAACCAGATGCCGCCGCGACGGGTAAAGACTTCGTGGCGGATGGAATCCTTGATTGGATAGGGGTAGCCACGGGCGTTGGCCTCGGCAAAGGCGATGCTCACCTGCATCGGGCCACCGGTATGCACTGGGTTGAGGTTGCCAAACAGCGTCTTGCCCATCGGCAGCATGCTGATCATGTCTTCGAAGATTTCACTCATCTCCCGCTCGGTACGCAACTTGTCGATCCGCTCGGCGTAGCTCTTGCCGGTGGGCGAGTTGATGGAGAGTGCGGCCCGCACCATAAATTCGGGGATCAGCAGCTTGGCGGCCCGTGAGTTGATCTCTTTCCAGGCGATCTTGCCAAGGCCCGGCACCACGGGGTCGGCCTGATAGGTGGCTTCCTGCTCTGCAACCGCTAGCACGCTACAGACGTTGTGATCATTGACCGTCACCCCCTGGGTGGTGAGCGCCGTCACCACATCGTTGGCCCACCCCTGTTTGTCAGGCACCTGACGGGGCAAGAAGCGCACGATGCGGCTCTTCATATCCGCCGGTTTGCGCGGCTGCATTGCAGGCGGCGTTTTGGGGTTGCTCACGCTCTCCTCTTTGGCAGGCGCGGAGGCGGGATCACTGGCACAACCGGCCAGCAACAAGGCAGAGCAGAAGGCAAGAAAACGACAGGAAGGCAAAGCGGTCATAAGCATGTCCATTTTTTGTTGGCCCTACAGGCAGCGCCGCTGGCACTGCACTGACAAGCAAAGTGGGGCCATTGTAGAGGATTGCCTGCTGCAGTTGAAACCCGCGCTCGCAGCATCCCCTCCCCTTGCCAGCTTTTGCCACCCCACGCGCCATCCGTTGTCTGCGATGAGGAAGACATGACCTTCTTCAAGGATTCACCCGGCCCGAACCGAACGGTGAGCGCCTGATAAAAAGAAACCCCCGCCATCGCTGGCGGGGGTTGGTCGTCTGGCAAGTCGGGCTGATGCCCGTTGCAAACTCTTAGCGGTTTTTCACCTTCTGGTGCAGCTCCTGCACCGAGTTGACATTGGCGGTGGCATCCACGCTGATGGCCATGCAGGTGGCAAACGCCTCATTCATGGTGGTGGTATACGCCACTTTGTTTTGCAAGGCGGCGCGACGCAGCTGCTTGGAGTCCTGGATCGCCACCCGCCCTTCGGCGGTGTTGACGATGTAGGTGTACTCGCCATTCTTGATGCGGTCGAGAATGTGCGGGCGACCTTCGTGAACCTTGTTGACCAGGCGCGGGTTGATGCTCGCTTCACCCAGCGCGACCGCGGTGCCGTGAGTGGCATCCAGCTCGTAACCCAGCTCCAGCAGCTTGGCGGCCAAATCGACCACCTGCGCCTTGTCGCTGTGACGCACTGACAAGAGGGCACGACCCTCTTTCGGTACGGCGTGGTTGGCACCCAGCTGCGCCTTGGCATAGGCCTCGGCAAAGCTGCTGCCCACTCCCATTACCTCACCGGTGGAGCGCATCTCTGGCCCCAGCAGCGGGTCAACCCCCGGGAACTTGGCGAACGGCAGTACCACCTCTTTCACCGAGTAGTAGGGCGGGATGATCTCTTTGGTGAAGCCCTGTTCTTGCAGCGACTGACCGGCCATCACACGGGCGGCAATCTTGGCCAACGGGGCACCGGTCGCCTTGGAGACAAACGGCACGGTACGGGCGGCACGCGGGTTCACCTCGATGAGGTAGATGTCATCGCCCTTGACCGCGAACTGCACGTTCATCAGGCCGATAACGCCGAGCTCCAGCGCCAGCTTGCGCACCTGCTCGCGGATCTCGTCCTGAATCTTCTTGGACAAGGTATAGGGAGGCAGGGAGCAACCGGAGTCACCGGAGTGGATACCGGCCTGCTCGATGTGCTCCATGATGCCGCCGATGACCACGTCGGTGCCGTCGCAGATGGCATCCACGTCCAGCTCGGTGGCATCGTCCAGGAAGCGGTCCAGCAGTACCGGCGATTCGTTGGAGACGCTCACCGCCTCGGCGAAGTAGCGACGCAGATCCTGCTCGTCATAGACGATTTCCATGGCGCGGCCACCCAGCACGTAGGAGGGGCGAACCACCAGCGGGTAGGTAATGCGCTCGGCCAGCAGCACGGCCTGCTCCAGCGCGGTGACGGTGCCGTTTTCCGGCTGTTTGAGGCCAAGGCGCTCGACGGCAGACTGGAAGCGCTCGCGGTCTTCGGCGCGGTCGATGGCATCCGGGCTGGTACCGATAATCGGCACGCCGTTGGCTTCCAGTGCGCGGGCCAGTTTCAGCGGGGTCTGGCCACCGTACTGGACAATCACGCCCTTGGGTTTTTCGATGCGCACGATTTCCAGCACATCTTCTAGGGTCACCGGCTCGAAGTATAGACGATCGGAGGTGTCGTAATCGGTGGAGACGGTCTCCGGGTTGCAGTTGACCATGATGGTCTCGTAACCGTCTTCGCGCAGGGCCAGCGCCGCGTGCACACAGCAGTAGTCGAACTCGATACCCTGACCGATACGGTTCGGGCCGCCACCGATGATCATGATCTTGTCGCGGTTGCTCGGGGCCGCTTCGCACTCCTCGTCATAGCTGGAGTACATGTAGGCGGTGTTGGTGGCGAACTCGGCGGCGCAGGTATCGACCCGCTTGTAGACCGGGAAGATGTTGTGGCGGGCGCGCAGTTTGCGCACTTCCCCTTCGGCCACACCGAGGATCTTGGCCAGACGGGCATCGGCAAAGCCTTTGCGCTTGAGGGCACGCAGGAAGTCGGCATCGAGACCGGCCATGCCGCGCTCTTTCACCTCTTCTTCCAGCTTCACCAGATCTTCAATCTGTACCAGGAACCAGGGGTCAATCTTGGTCAGCTTGAAGATGCCGTCCATGGAGAGACCGGCGCGGAATGCATCGGCGATATAGAAGATACGGTCGCTACCGGCGTCCTGCAGCTCGTGACGGATGCGGGTCAGGGAGTCCGGGGCATTGAGGTCAACCATGGGGTCGAAGCCGGTTTTTCCGGTTTCGAGGCTGCGCAGCGCCTTGTGCAGGGACTCCTGGAAGTTGCGGCCGATGGCCATCACTTCACCGACCGACTTCATCTGGGTCGTCAGACGGTCGTTGGCACCGGCGAATTTTTCGAAGTTGAAGCGCGGCACCTTGGTGACCACGTAGTCGATGGACGGCTCGAAGGAGGCCGGAGTA
>OLFS01001216.1_pt1 | contig 21440 bp, 23 predicted proteins | sample 1605491 | NCBI WGS metagenome assembly OLFS01 (sample SAMEA3888921, study PRJEB22519) | human gut metagenome | biome: human gut; feature: human-associated habitat; material: faeces | place: Denmark | collected 2011 | reverse complement strand
TGCCCCTGACATCGCCAGCCCATTTCTGCCTCCCGCATCTGCCACAGGTTGTTGCTGCGATAGAGGGTCAGGATGTAGATCATGTCGCTCTTGCTGCCGTCGAGGGCGACCGAGAGCACCAGATCATTGTCCATCTGCTGGGCATGGATGCGACTGGGTGTGTCGCTATGACCGACGAATCGCAGAGCTACCTCACGGTAGTCATTAACCCAGTTTTGCTGTTGATGGCTTGCCTGGCGTATCTGCTGGTTGAACTGCTGCACCGGCGCCGAGGCCAGTCGTCCAAATACCACTTGTGCTTCGGCGTGGGCTGCCGTCACGTTCGCCAGGAGGAGGGTGGTAAGCATACCGATTTTGCGCATGAGAAGTTCCGGCTAACAACGACTGCTTCTATGACAACAGAAAAGCCTATTTGGTTCAACGCGCGGCCCACAGCGACATGATGACGCTGTGGGCCTGCTCTCAATTGCGTTGCAGCGAGAAGGTGGGCAGCGACAGATGCCAGTAGATAGCCGCGACTCGCAGGCCAAACACGGCCGTCATGCAGATGAGCATGGCCGTTACCCTGTCCATGTTTGCCTCCAGCGCCAGGGTATAGAGAATGCCGCCGAGGATACAGGCGGTGGCATAGATCTCTTTTTGCAGCACCATGGGGACCTCCCGCGCCAGTACATCGCGGATCATGCCACCGGCTACCCCGGTCATGGTGCCCATGATCACGGCAATCAGCCCCGGGGTGCCGAAGTTGAGGGCCTTCTGGGCACCGATAACGGTAAAGAGGGCCAGTCCGAAGGCATCCGCCACCGGCAGTACATACCAGGGCATCCTGCGGGGCAGTTTGACCATCCACATACCGATCAGCGCCGTCGCAATGACGACCCAGATATAGAGGGGATCGCGCACCCAGAACACGGGGGTGGCTCCCAGGATCATGTCACGGATAGTGCCGCCGCCGATGGCAGTGACCGCCGCCAAAACCATGACGCCAAACCCGTCCATTCTGAGTCGGCCAGCCACCAATACCCCTGAAAACGCGAATACCGCAGTACCAAACATGTCGCTGATGTAAACAATCTGCTCAACCAGTGTCTGCATGGAGAACAACTCACGCCAAATTGTTGATGGGGCCGCGATTTTAGGGGCTGGTGAGCCCAATCGCCAACAGTGCTCGACAAAATTGAGAGTCGGGACGGATTTTTTCTCGCAGCATGAACCGGGTGAGGCTCGTGCGTGCCCGTAGCTCTCCGCCGTTGGCGAGCTTCAGAAGGTTGAGCCCATCGCAGGTTTAGGTCCGATTTTTTCCTTAAGTATCCCCCCGACCCGCCGATATATAAGGTAAGCGGCGTTAATGCGATGAAGCGTTGAAAAAAATGCTAAAGACATCCAAAAACGAGCCGTTAAATAAGACGCATCGGGCACAGAAAATAATAAAGCCAGAGCAAATAGAAGAGTAAATTTAATAGCTTAGGAGAATAGTCATGGGCCTTTATATCAACACTAACGTTTCATCACTCAACGCGCAGCGTAACCTGATGAATACGACCAAATCACTGGATACTTCCTACACTCGACTGGCATCTGGCTTGCGTATCAACAGCGCCAAAGATGATGCCGCGGGTCTGCAAATCGCCAACCGTTTGACCTCTCAAATTAACGGTTTGGATCAGGGTAACCGCAACGCCAACGACGGTATTTCGGTAGCGCAAACAGCAGAAGGTGCGATGGAGGAAGTAACCTCGATGCTGCAGCGCATGCGTACCCTGGCTCAGCAATCAGCCAACGGTTCCAACAATACGGATGACCGCGTCGCGTTGCAGCAAGAGTACACTCAACTGATGACTGAAATTGACCGTGTGGCTAAAGATACCACGTTCGGTGGGCAAACCTTGCTTAATGGTGGCTACGTAGGTTCTTTCCAGGTGGGGGCCGACGCTGGTCAGACTATTACATTCCGGATGACTACCGCCTTTACCATCTCTGGTATGGCCTCTGCGACCAGCGGTAGTGCTACCGTGACAACAACAACGTCGGGTGAGCCTTACACTATCACCAAGACGACAGGTACTCCGGTGACTTCTAGCGCTATGTCCTCCATTGAGATGGCAAGCTCGGCTCAGTCAGCCATGGCGAACCTGGACTTTATGATCAAAGTTGTCGATAGCAAGCGTGCTGAGCTGGGGGCGGTGCAGAACCGGTTTGACTCGACCATTCGTAACCAGGCGAACGTTTCCGAAAACGTCAGTGCAGCCCGCTCACGGATCCGTGACGCTGACTTTGCAACTGAGACAGCCAATCTGACCAAGCAGAATATTCTGCAACAGGCGGCATCGACCATTCTGTCACAAGCTAACCAGCGTCCGCAGTCAGCTCTGTCACTGTTGCAAGGCTAACAAAAGAAAACAGGGCGGTTGTTCAGGCCGCCCTGATCAAGAGATGGAACAAAGGGGTGTTCGGGTCGCACTCTGTTCTATCGGGAGAGATATAATCTCTACTAGTAATGCCAAGTGTTGCCCAGCTGTTCAGTTCTGTCACGCTTGGTCATATTCTCCTGAGCATATGCTCATCTTTAGGCCGGTTTACCGGCCTCTTTTTATTGTGCCGCCAAATTGACGTCACTCTATCAGTTTAAAGCATGAACTGTGCCAATCCATTTCATCCCGCGAAATGAGTCATCATCAGTTGCGAGTTGTATCGCGATGGTGCTCAATTCATGTTCTGTTGCCGCTTGCCGGAGAAAACTTGCCGCATTAGGCAACAATTTTCCTAAAGCTTGTCACTGCGCCGCCGTTAACCAAAGTGAAGCAATCGAGGGGTGTTCGGAATCCAACGTTTGCACTACTGCGGGTGACCTGTTCGTTCAAACAGACACCCGCCTGAAGAGACAGGCATGTTCAACCTGCTCTTCAAACGGTGGGACGTCGTGCTGTTTTGACGACGCAACCTGCAGTCGCATGTTCTTCGGGAGAATATTTTATGGCTATGTATATCAACACCAATATTTCATCACTGAACGCCCAGCGTAACTTGATGAATACCAACAAGTCTCTGGATACATCCTATACTAGGTTGGCATCCGGTCTTCGTATCAACACCGCCAAGGATGATGCTGCTGGTCTGCAGATCTCCAACCGTTTGACTTCGCAAGTCAATGGGTTGGATCAGGGTAACCGCAACGCCAATGACGGCATCTCGGTTGCTCAAACTGCTGAAGGCGCCATGGATGAAGTCACCTCCATGTTGCAGCGCATGCGTACCCTGGCCCAGCAATCGGCTAACGGTTCCAACAACACCGACGACCGAACTGCACTGCAGCAAGAGTTTGATCAGCTGACCACTGAAATCAACCGTATCTCCTCTGATACGACCTTCGGTGGCCAGAAGCTGCTGGATGGCTCTTACAAGGGGTCGTTCCAGGTCGGTGCCGATGCTGGTCAGACTATCACCTTTAAGATGACCTCTGCTTTCACCATCAGTGGTATTGCGGCATCTACCAAGGGTAGTGCGACAGTGACAACCAACGCCACGGGTGAACCATATACTGTGGCCAAGAGCACCACAGCTGTGACCTCTACCAGTGTGAGCAGCATTAGCACTGCCAGTGCAGCACAATTGGCCATGGCTAACCTTGACTTCATGATCAAGGCTGTGGACAGCAAACGTGCAGAGCTTGGTGCGGTTCAAAACCGTTTCGACTCGACCATTCGCAACCAGTCCAACGTGTCCGAGAACTTGAGTGCAGCACGTTCGCGTATCCGTGATGCGGACTTTGCGACAGAAACCGCCAACCTGACCAAGCAGAACATCTTGCAGCAGGCTGCTTCAAGTATCCTAGCGCAAGCCAACCAAAGACCGCAATCTGCGCTGTCCCTGTTGGGTTAATGGGTAGTGATGAGATAGAAAAGGAGCGACGATATGGCCAATGACATTGGAATTTCCTCATCGGTCACTCCTTCTTCTCTTCAGTCAAGTAGCAAGAGCGGCCAGTCGGCCGCTCAAGTGCTATCTGGCATGGCGGAAGAGCAGCGGGTGATGACACAGGATGTGGAAAAACAGCAAGAGGAGCGAACCAAAGAGAAGGTTCGCAAGTCTGATGTATCTGATAAGGACATTGAAAAAGAGGTACAAAACTTGCAGGAGTTCAGCAAGTTACAGGGATGGACCGTCAACTTCAGCGTCGAAAAGGATCTCGAGCAAGTTGTTATCAAGGTGATGGACGCCAATACCAAGTCAATGATCCGTCAGATCCCAAGTGAAGAGTTGCTGGCTATCAGCAAGCGTCTCAAGGATCTGCGTGAAGGTGATGTGACAGGTGGTGGCTCAAGAGTCGGATTATTGCTTGATAAAGAGATTTAATACGCAAGTTTTACGAGGAGAGTGAGAATGGCCACTATTACGTCTGCTGGTGCGGGATCAGGACTGGATTTGGAGTCTGTCATTGCTGCAAGCGTGAATGCCAAGAAGGCGCAACTTATGCAGCCCATCACCACCAAAAAGACCAATGCCCAGATCACTCTCTCTGGTGTAGGTCAGCTCAAGTCAGCTATCGCTTCCTTTGTGACGACCCTCAAGGCGATGTCCAAGGATGATGCATTCAACAAACGTGCCATTTCGATTACGCAGGACAAGGATAATCCCGTGCTCAAGGTAGAGAGCAAGGCGGGTGCTTCCAATGGCCAGTACGACATCAGCGTCGAAAAATTGGCGAAGACCAGCAAATTTGAAGGTAGTTTCGCCTCTTCGACCACGCCCATGATCACTCAAGATGGCACCCTGACATTCAAAGCAGGTGACAAGACCTTTGATGTGGATGTTAAAGCAGGGGATTCACTCCAGTCCATTCGCAAGCGGATCAACAATGATAGTGACAACTTTGGTCTTAGCGTCAATATCATGAATACCTCCGATGGTAAGGCGGCCCTTGTGATTGACTCCGGTGTCAGTGGAACAGGTAAGGATCTGCAGATAACCGGCAGTACACCTGAACTGGCTGACAATTTCATCTCCAAGCTGACCCAGAAGCAACAAGCCCGTGATGCCGAGATAAGCGTGGATGGCAATAAATTGACCAGTGCGACCAACACCTTTGATGGCACTATTGTGGGTCTCAAGATTACGGTGTTGAAAGAGTCGGAGAGCACCACTACCACGAACCCGAGTGATGGTACCGTGACGACCACTTACAAGCCAAACAGAGTGGATGTGACGACAGACAAGACTGGCATCAAGACCATGGTGCAGAGCTTCATCGATGGCTATAACGCTCTGGTGAAGAAGAGCACCGATCTGGGCAAACGCAGCTCTATCGTGGCTGGTGTCAGCCAGAATGATGGTGGAGCCCTGGCGGGGGATGCGACGACCAAGGCTGTGACCAACCTGATGAGTGGCACCGTCACCGAGCCTTCTAACAACTCTTCGACCTTCTCTACCATCTTTCAGTTGGGGGTCAAGATGGATAACAAGGGTGTGCTCTCCCTTGATTCGACGAAGTTTGACGAAGCGGTCGAGAAGAACTTCGACCAGGTAGTAGCGGTATTTGGCGGCAAGGACGGAGTGGCTGGCAAGCTGGCCAACCAGCTTGAGACCTACTCCAAGACAGGGGGACTGCTTGCCAAGCGGGAAGAGACACTCAATTCTGATCTGCGTGATGTCAACCGCAAACAAGCAGATGTCGCGGCGCAGCTCACCAAGTATGAAGAGACGTTGAGGGCACGCTACGGCAGTCTGGATACCTTGCTGGCCAAGATGAACAAGTCTGCCTCCTATCTCAACCTGCTCAATACCAATAACAAAACCAGTTAATTTGTAGTCAGGAGCTGAGTCTCGTATGTATCGAAAAACGATCAAAGCCTATACAACCCAGAGTTTGCAGTCTGAGCTGGCTGTGGCGGATCCCTATCGCGTGATCCAGTTGTTGATGCAAGGGTGTCTCGAGCGTCTCGCTCAGGCCCGTGGTGCAGTTGAGCGTCGCGATTTCGAGGGTAAGTCCCAATCTATCTCCAAGACGCTGGCCATTATCAATGGTCTGCAAGATTCACTTGATCTGTCCTATGGCAAGGTACCTGAAGATCTGTTCGCACTTTATGACTATATGAAAGTGCGTATGATGGATGCCAGTCGTGACATGGACGTGGGCGCCATTGATGAAGTTATGAACCTGATGCTGACGGTCAAGAGTGGTTGGGATGCCATCCCTGTCGATGAACGCGAAAAGGCGTTGGCACAGCAAAAGGTAGGCAGATAGGTATGAATGAGGTCAATAGCACTTCTGTGTCTGCCTTGATGAGACAGGGAGAGCAGTTGCAGTCTTTACTTGTACAAGGTGAGCTGGTCGCTGCTGAGCAGCTGGCTGAGCGCTATCTGCATGCTCTGGAGGAGGTATTCGGGTCACAGCCTCGGGGAGAGGCAATCGATGTGGAAAAGCGGCAGGCACTGCTGCAGTTCCAGCTTATTCATGATTGGGTGGGTCAGGAAAAGCAGCAGGCTGAAGCACAGTTACGACAATTCTCCCAGGCCGGACGTGCATCCGGTCTCTACAAGCGGAATGCAGGTTAGTCTGAAATGGATATCCATCATAAAATTCATGATGTAGAAAGTGAACTGGCACGCTTGGCTCTGCAAAAGCAGCAGGAGGCCGCCATGCTAGAAGTACTCCCCGTTCGTTATGAACTCAATATGGCTGCGTTTGCCAAATACATGCCCGCCATTCATGACTTTTTCAAGGAGTACCAGCCTGCCAAGCCTTTTCGCTTCTTCTGTAATGAAAACGGCGTTCCCAATATTCTGTGGCTCGACGAGGGTATCTCGCTTTATGGGGATGATCCATTTAGTGAGGTTCAGTCGCAGATTGCCGAGGTCATTGAACACAGCGTCTTGCAGTGCATCGATTTTGTGCCCCAGTGGTATATCGATGGCCAAATCCATATCAAATACAACAATGAAATCTCCAAATTAAAAGAGAAGTCAGCTCTGGAAGGGTTGCGTCTAAACGCAGCATTACATACCGATATTCCTCTGGCTCTGATGTATGGCATTGGCTTGGGCTACCAGCTCGGTTGTTTATATGAACAGTGCAAGATCAAGAATCTGTTTGCTTTTGAGCCTGATCTTGACATGTTTTATGCCTCGCTCTTCTGCTTTGACTGGCATCAGTTGCTCGCCTACATGGAGGAAGAGTCGATCACCCTTCACCTCTTTATCGGTGTTGACGAGCAATTGCTGGTCGCTGACATGATGGAGGCGCTGCATCGGAAGGGAGCATTCTGGTCGGCAAGCTATTTCTCGTTCTGTCATTACCATTCCCCCAAGCTGCACGCTTTGATAACACAGGTGGAAAGGGAGTTTTATCTGCTCAAAACGGGATGGGGGTTCTTTGATGACAATATCTATGCACTTGCCCATAGCCACACCCATCTGCAAGACGGCATCCCCTTTCTGAAACGGTGGCGCGATAGCCGTGCCTTCGAGCAGGTGCCGGTCTTCGTGATCGGTAATGGCCCTTCGCTGGATCAGAGCATCGAGTTCATCCGGCAGCATCAGCAGCAGGCCATCATCATTGCCTGCGGTACAGCGGTGAGCGCGCTTTACAAAGCTGGCGTAAAACCGGATATCTACGTTGCAGTGGAGCGCACCAAAAGTTCTGCAGATTTTCTTAGCATCCTCAATGCCGATGACTTTATCAAGGATACGGTGTTCCTGAGCGTTGATGTCATCCATCCTGAATGCAAGCGCTTCTTTCGCAAAACAGGATTGGCATTCAAGCCCAACGAGCCAATGTTCTCCATGCTGATTAGCGCGTTTGGTCAGGCATTCGAGTACGATACTATAGAATTTTCCAACCCGTTCGTCGGTAATACAGGCCTCAATTATGCGGCCTTGCTTGGCTTCAAGCAGGTGTATCTGTTTGGCATAGACAATGGCTATAAAACAGCCGGACAGCATCACTCCAGCCTGAGTCTCTATTACAACGACAAGCAAGAGGCGAAATACCAGGCGAATTTAAAGGATACTTTCCCGGCACCGGGTAACTTTGGCGACGAAGTGCGTATCAACCATCTATTTGGGCTAGCCATTCATAATATGGCCCGTGTATTGCGTGATTATCCCGAGATACAGTGCGTCAACATTAGTGATGGCGCTTATATCGAAGGGGCGATCCCTCGCCGTGTTGAATCGTTGCAACCTGAATGGCCGGTACTTGACAAGATCGCACTCATGGATGAAGTGATGGCCACTTGTTTCCAGCCTTTTGACATGGCCAGTTTTGATTTTGCCGCGGCATTGCAGGTGCCGCTGTTCGTTGAGCTGGTGGACAAGTTCCGTGATGACTGGCGCCAGGTAGCCTGTGAGCACAACGCAGTGCTGGCCATGATGCAACGCCATCACGACTATCTGCTCTATCTGCTGATGAGCCGCGAATCACATCTCTATCGTGTGTTGATTGGTTCAATTAACTATTTCTACGCCAATATCATCAGCCTGATGATGGCACAGGTGACAGCAGAACCCGAGGTGCTGGCGGGCAAGATAAAAGAGGCGCAGGCAATTCTGGAGTTATTCTTCGAGGATAGCAAAGTGATGTATGCCGATGCGTTCGATGGCCATGATACCACCTACTTTACCGGCCTGGATGTGTTCAAGCGCTAGTACTTGAATCGGATGGGGATGACACTGTTCATCTCCATTCCCTAACAGTATGATATAGAAGTATTTAATCCTTTCAGGTGCATATATGGCCACCCTTTCCCTGGCATCCACCGCATTTCTCATGCCCGGTAATGTGGCATGGGCTCCTTTGGCCCGACATGCACAGTTGCAATTTTGTCCTCAAGGTCAATGGCAGCCGATGGCCGATTGTGACGGACATCTGGTGTTCTGGTTTTGGGAGCAACTGCTGACCGACAGCGAATGCCACTATTGGCACACCTTGGATGAACCTGCCTTGTCCGAGGCCATCGACACCTGGTTGGAAGCATTGCTCTCGCCACTGCAGGGGCTCCCTCATCTTTATCTCGGTGCCTGTTCACTGCAAGGGGGTGGTGTGAGTGGAGCTCTTCATCCCTGGATGATGCAGCTGGATATCTGCTTTACCCGAGCACTTGCACGTCACCACATTAGGGATTTGGGGCTGGGTCGCTGGCTCTCTGAGCAGGGGCGAGCCCATTGTGTGGACGAGCGTAATCGTTACCTTCTTTCTTGCCCTCTCTCGATGCACGGCTTGACCAGCCTTGCCGACTGGATTGCCGCGCGTTGGATGCTTGATCAGGCGCCAATACGCAAGGTGCTGGTGCTCGATTGTGACAATACCCTATGGGGGGGGGTAGTGGGTGAAGAGGGGTTGACTGGCCTTTACCTTGGTCAGGACGGTCTCGGCAAACTCTATCAGTCGTTTCAGGATGCGGCGCTCTACTGGTATCAGCGCGGCGTGTTATTGGCATTGTGCTCTAAAAACGAGCCTGCAGATGTTTGGCTGGTGTTTGAGCAGCATGGAGCCATGAGACTCAAAAGGCGAAATATTGCAGCGTCTGCCATTGGTTGGGGCTCTAAATCTCAAGGTTTGCGACATATTGCCGTCAGCCTCAATCTGGGGCTTGAGGCCTTGGTCTTCTGGGATGACTCCCCCCTAGAAAGGGCCGAGGTTCGCCATGCCTTGCCACAAGTCGATGTCATTGAACCACCAACAGATATTTGGGCATGGCCTACAACCTTGCTCACTTATGGGGGGTTCTCGCGCACCTTCAGTGGTGATGACGCTCTTCGTCAGGCCTCCTATCTGGCATTGGCAGACGCCGCCCGGTTACGTAACGAGGTTGGCAGTGAACAACATTTTCTCGCCTCCTTGTCGTTGCGTGCAGCGATACAGCCGTTGGCGGTGGATAACCTTGCTCGTGCCGAGCAGATCATCCATAAAACCAACCAGTTTAATCTCTCCTGTCAGCGATATGAGGCGAGCGAGCTCAAACGGCTGGCGCAGTCTGGCTGGTGCTGGCTAGTGTCGTTGCAGGATCGCTTTGCTGATCATGGTTTGGTTGGCTTGGTGCTGATCATAAACATCACGCCCAAACTGGCATTGCTTGACACGCTGGCTCTGAGTTGCAGAGTGTTGTCCAGAGGACTCGAATATTGGTTACTGGATGCAGTCTCGGCTGCATTGCGCGAGGCAGGGATCGAGCGTCTGGTTATTGGCTCGAACTGTTGTGAACGTAATGAACCTGCGCTGACATGGTTGGCATCCCTGTCGTTGACCCCCTGTGATAATCCGGATCCCGCCCGTTTTTCCCATGAGCATTACCATAGTCTGGCGCTCGAACAGCTGAATTTGCCTTTTTTGGAGTTTTATCACCATGACTGATCTCTTCACTCTGTTGGAACAGCAGTTTCCTTCTGCAACCGTCACGCGAGGCGACTATCAGTTGCGACTTGGGGCCTTTCCGGAATGGGATTCGCTCGGTCATTTCAATTTTCTGTTGCTGGTTGAGCAGACGTTCTCGGTACGCTTCGAGCCTGAAGAGCTGGCGACGATGAAACAGCTTCAGGACATTCGTGATGCGCTGTTGCGTCGTGGTCTTGTGCTGTGATTGAAGCTCTCTCTCATGTTCTTGGCTCCCTCGGGATCGCTCGAGGGAGCGCTATCATGGTTCACTCTGACGCCATGGCTGTGGCCCAGTTTCCAGGACGGGGCAATGAAGCCGGCATATATGCTTTTTGGTTGGGGATGCAGGAGTTGCTTGGAAACGAGGGCACTCTGCTGGTGCCAACATTCACGTATAGCCTGACTCGCCAGACCTGTTTCGACAGGGCGACATCCCCCAGTGAAGTCGGGTTGATGACGGAGCAGTTTCGCACTCTGCCAGGGGTTGCGCGGACTCGCGATCCTATCTTCAGCGTTGCGGTATGGGGAGCGGGGCGTGACCAGGTGGTTGCAGCAGGGGGTCATGACTGCTTTGGTGAAGAGAGCCCCTTCGCCTGGTTGGCGGCCCACGATGGCTGGATTGCCGGTTTTGCCTGTCATCCCGATCGCATTACCTTCACCCACTATATCGAGCAGCAACTAGGTGTCGATTATCGCTTTATGAAACGCTTTGAGGGTGATGTCCGCGAGCAGGGAATGGTGCGCCCCTGGCATTGTGACTACTTTGTGCGAAGACTCGATCTGGCCAGCGAGATAGATCTTTCCCGTCTGGTGGAAGCCCTTAAAAATCAGGACAAATGGCACCAAGGGTTATTTGGCCGTTTACCTGTCTGGGCCGTTCGCTGCGCCGACTTTGCCGCGGTGGCAAAAGAGCTGATCGCTGTCCATCCCCATGCGCTTATCAGGGAGGGGAGATGAAACTGCACCATATTGGACTGGTGGTGGCCGAACTGGATCTTGGCGTACGTTATTGCTGCGAGACCCTCGGGCTTTCCCGCTTTAGCGAGTCGGTGCTCGATCCGTTGCAGCGGGTGCATATCTGTTTTGCCTATGATGATGCGGGGATTTGCTATGAACTGATTGCACCGGCCAGTGATGATAGTCCCGTCAGTCAGGCGCTACGTACCCGTCATAACCTGCTCAATCATCTGGCCTATGAGGTGGCTGACCTGGCAATGGCTACCGAAAAACTGCGGGCCCAGCGTCATCTTCCCCTCGGGCCCAGCCAGCCAGCCATCGCGTTTGGCGGCGCCCACGTCCAGTTTTTCCTGAGCCCCCTTGGCCACATTGTCGAATTGATCGAGGCACCCACCCCATGAGTTTTTCACCCAAGAGCGGTTATCTGCCCACCGACTGGGACGACCAGACACAGATCGGTGAACAGCTGCATCGGCTGCTCACCCTGTTGTTTCCGCTCAACCGCAGCCTGACCGGGGACGGGGTTCGGCAGTCGCTGGCCCTGTGGCGCGAGCACTGCCTGCCCGAGCTGCAGATCCATGAAGTGGCCAGCGGCACCGAGTGCTTCGACTGGACAGTGCCTGACGAGTGGAATGTGCGGGAGGCCTACATAGTGGGGCCGGATGGACGCAGGGTGGTGGATTTCCTGGATCACAATCTGCATCTGGTCGGTTACTCGGAGCCAGTGCGTTGCACCCTCTCGCTGGCCGAGCTTCAGCCCCATCTTCACTCTCTGCCCGAGCAGCCGGACGCCATTCCCTATGTGACCTCCTACTACAAGCGCCGCTGGGGCTTCTGTCTGCCCCATCGGCTGCGAGAGGCGCTGCCGGAGGGAGAGTATCAGGTAGTAATCGATGCCACCCTAGCCCCGGGTTCGCTCACCTACGGTGACTGGGTGCTGCCGGGGGAGAGCGAGCAGGAGATCCTGCTGTCGAGCTACACCTGCCACCCTTCTATGGCCAACAACGAGCTCTCCGGCCCCTGTGTCGGTGTCTTCCTGATGGCCTGGCTGGCGTCACTGCCCACACGTCGTTACAGCTACCGGTTGATGCTGGTGCCTGAAACCCTGGGGGCCATCGTCTATCTCTCCCGCCATCTGGACCAGCTCAAGCTGCGCACCCTGGCCGGGTTCAATCTGACCTGTCTTGGCGATGACCGCAGTTACTCCTTCCTCCCTTCCCGCCAGGGCAACACGCTGGCGGATCGCATCGGTCGCCATGTGCTCTGCCATCTGGCACCGGGCTATAAAGCCTACAGCTTCCTGGAGCGGGGTTCCAACGAGCGGCAGCTGTGCGCGCCCGGCATCGATCTGCCGGTCACCTCGATGATGCGCAGCCGATACGGTTGCTATGCCGAGTACCACACCTCGCTCGATGACCTCTCGCTGGTGACGCCGGCCGGTCTGGCCGGTGGCTTCATGGCGCTGCGCCGCGCCATCGAGTGTCTGGAGCTGGACGAGCGCTGCGAGGTCACCGTGCTGGGCGAACCCCAGCTCGGCAAGCGGGGGCTCTATCCGGACTTGTCGACCCGCTATTCGGGCTGGCAGGTGCGGGAGATGATGAATCTGCTGGCCTACAGCGACGGCAAGCTGACTCTGTTCGAGATTGCCGAGACCATAGGGACGCCGTTCTGGCGGGTGGAGCCGCTGGCGCGGATGCTGCTGGATGCCGGGCTGCTGCGTCGCATCAGCCCGCAACCGGACTACTCGATCACCAGATAGGCTGGCCCCGGGTTGTGCGGAGTGCGGCGGATGGCGTAGCGATCCAGCCCCAACACCTCCTTGAGGGCCAGGGTTTCCCCCGGAAAGGCGGGCCAGTTGAGCTCATCGAATGCCAGCACCGATCCCTTGGTCAGGTGCGGCTTGATGAGCTCGAGACAGCGGCGGGTCGGCTCGTAAAGATCAAAGTCAAAATAGGCCAGCGCAACCATGGTCTCCGGCTGACGAGCCAGATAGGCCGGCAGCGTCTCGGTCACATCCCCCTTCACCAGCTCATGCTTAACGATATGCTCCAGCGGGCTTTCCGCCTCATGGGCGGCGAGCAGTTGGGCCAGATGGTGCTCATAGCCCGGCGTCACCCCGTAGGCACCGGGCCGGATGGCGGCATCGCTGCCATCTTGCGGAGCGTGGGAAGGGAAGCCGCTGAAGGTATCGAATCCCACCAGCTTGCGGTTGTAGTTGTAGGGCTCATACATGCCGCGAAACGAGGAGAAGAGCGCCAGGTTCTGACCCCAGCGGGTGCCGAAATCCATGATGACGCCGTGAACCGGCACGATCTTCTGATACAGCTCGTGCATGAAAAGAATGCGGGAGAGCGACTGGCGCTTGAGGTAGAGACCCAGGTTGTTCTGCAGCTCTGCTGCGGGCAGCGGGCTGGCGTGCAGCAACTCGCTGAAGGTCTGACGACGTGACAGCTCTTTCTCGGAGGCGTTGGAAATGGCCTTGATCATCAATAGTCTCCTGTGTTGGTGTCGCCGGCCGGGGTCGACAGGCAGTGCACCACTTCATATTCGAGGTAGTCGGCCAGCCCCAGCCAGTCCTGGCGCTCCTGGCACTGCAGCAGAGCGGCTACCAGTCCGGGTGGCAGGTTGCCCTGTTCGGTGAGCACCTCTTGCAGCAGTTCCGGCAATGCCTGACTCGCAGCGACCGACTGCCCCAGCCGAAACTGGTGCGCCAGGGCGGTGAGACGGGTGAGCTGACCGTTTTTCATTGCACGTACTCCGGGTGATAGCGGCAGCCGGCGATCTCCGCCCCTTCCCGGCTGCAGTTCCAGAATTGCACCTCGGGGTGGCGCGCTATGTAGCGCTCGAGTTCGGTGCGGTAGGCGGAAAAGTTCGGATTGGTCTTGACCCGCCGGCCATGACCGTCGAGGGCCCAGCTGAGTGCCTGCCCGGCGCTGGGGCCGAGCGCACCGTCAGCCCAGCCCGAGTGGGTGAGTTCGCCGGGAAAGGCGAAGTCGGTGCCCAGCAGGATGACCTGGTGGCAACCCATCTGTACGGCGAGATCCACAGCGGGATGAATGACGCTGCCGCCCGAGTGCAGCACGCCCTTGGGGAGCGTCTGCCGCAGCTGCTGATACATGGGGCTGCGGGAGTAGGCGGTCTTGCGCGGCCCCTGCCAGGCCAGCAGGGCTGCCGTGGGAACCGTGGGGTAATAGACCAGGGTAGTCTGGGCAGACTGGGCGGCGGGCAGCCGGTTGCCGTGAATGGCGTCATCTATGGTGACGACGATGTCGGGCCGGATGCCGTGGCTGAGCAAAAACGCCAGTGCGGTATCGACGCTGATCAGCAGGTAGTCCTGCCGACGGCGCTGCAACTGGGCCTGCAGGGTGGCCAGGTTGTGCTGCAGGGTCGGACCGCTCGCCACGATCAGCGCCTGCTTGCCCTGAGCCAGACCGAACAGGGATGCCACATCGCCGTCGCCGGCCAGCAGATCGCGGTTTTCCGCCAGCCGCCGGGTGACGTCGGGGTGTTCGGCGTCGAACCTGGCCCGGGCGAACGGCAAGTCTATTTCACTCACCAGCCGGTCGCGGATGCGGGCGGCGGCATCTTCCACCAGTAGCAGCTCGGGCGGCAGGGCGAAGAAGGGCAGGCGCACCTCTCCCTCGTCGCCGGCCATCATCAGCTCGACCCTGGGGTCCGTCAGCCAGTCCTGCTGATCCAGCAGCCGCAGCACCAGGGCAAACAGGGCGCCATTCATGATCTTCACTTCCAACCGCTTGAGGCTACTGCGCCCCAGCAGGGCGCGCGGCAGATCGCCGAGCCCTGTGCCGTAGAGGTGCAGCACCGGTTGCTCGGGCAGGCTGGCGGCCTGCAGCTCGGCCTCCTTCACCCGATCGTGCCGGCTGGTGAGCTGGATGCCGTGGAGGCTGAGGGTGGAGCCGAGCCCCTCGGTCAGCTCGGCAGGCAGGCTTTCTACATCCTGTGCCAACAGGCGGGGCCAGAGGGCGGGCCAGCGCTGGCTGATGAGTCTGCCGTGCAGGTTGAAGAGATCATCACTCATCGTTATCTATCCACTCCCAGCTCAGCGGTTGGTTGGCGCTCAGGCTGCGGTTGACCCGCTTGCCGATAAGCCGATCGTAATCGGCCGGGGGCAGGCCGAGGGCGGGGCGCACCGACTTGATATGCTCTGCGGTGAGCTGCTCGCCGGCGGCCATCTCCTTGACCAGATAGAGGGAGCGGCGAAACGCGCGGTTGCCCTGTTCACTGGCGGTGAGCTGGTAATCGGCCACTCCGAGGGCGGCATGGGCGGTATTGACAGAGGTTACCAGTTCGGTAAGTTCCGCCGGCTCCATGGAGAAGGCGCAATCCGGCCCGCCGTCGGCGCGGGCAAGGGTGAAGTGTTTCTCGATAAGGGTGGCCCCGAGCGCTGTAGCGGCGATGGCCGTGGCCGACCCCAGGGTGTGATCGGAGAGCCCGACTTCAATGCCAAAACGTTCGTGTAGCATGGGGATGGTACGCAGGTTGTACTCGGCGGCGGGGGCCGGGTAACCGCTGACACAGTGCAACAGTGCCAGCTGGCCGTTGCCATGCTTGAGCGCCATCTCGACCGCAGCGGCGATCTCGGCCTCGTTCGCCATGCCGGTGGACATGATGAGCGGCTTGCCGGTCTGGGCGGCGTAGCGGATGAGGGGCAAGTCCACCAGCTCGAAGGAGGCGATCTTGTAGGCCGGGCAGTCGAGGGATTCCAGCAGATCCACCGCGCTGAAGTCGAACGGACTGCTAAAGACCGTCAGCCCCAGCTCGCGCCCCTTTGCAAACAGCGCCTGGTGCCACTCCCACGGGGTGTGCGCCCACTCATAAAGATCGTAGAGGCTGTGGCCATCCCACAAACCACCGTGGATCTGAAATTCCGGTCGATCACTTTTGAGGGTTATGGTATCCGGGCGGTAGGTTTGCAGCTTGACGGCGCTGGCACCCGCTGCTTTGGCGGCGGTCATAATGGCCAGCGCGCGGTCCAGATTGCCATTGTGGTTGGCCGACAGTTCGGCAATCACATAGGGAGCCTGTTCCTGGTTGATGGGGCGATGATCGATCTGCATCTGTGTTCAGATTCCTGTGCCAAGTTGCCAGCCTTGCGGCGCCGGTTGCCAAGGGGCAGGGGGCGCTATCTGCGGTGGCTCGGCAAGATAGAGGGGAAATTGGGAGAAAATTGTCTGCAAGCGATGTGCCAGCTCTTGCCACTCCGTGGGCTGAAGTGACCGGGTGGCCTGCCATGTCAGCCGCTGGCCGTTCAGCGTCAGGGTGAGCAGCAGCTGGTCATCATGGCGTAGTTGCCACTGTTGGCCATCTGGTAACAGCTGATAATCCGATTGTGGCAGCAACCAGGCGGTGAGCCGATCCAGCCCCAGCCCGTCGACCTGTTGCTGACCGCGGCGGCGATAGTCGTTTGACTGTTGCTCAAGCCGGTGCAGGGCTTGCAGCAGCCGCTCAGGCTCGGCCAGCTCGCTCAGGGTCAGCCGCTCGGCAAGCTGAAAGCGGGCGATCACCTGGTCGTTGAACTGCTGGTTGTCGACGATGGGCACTGCCAGGGTCGGCAGGCCGAGACAGGCCCGCTCCCAGGTCATGCCGCCAGCGGCGCCGATGGCGAAGTCGTGCTGTTGCATCAGTTGCGCCATCTGGTCGCTCTGGCGCAGCAGTGTGAGCGGCATATCGGGCAGTTCGGCAACCCATTGTTGCAGCTCGGGCCAGAAAGGGTTTGCCCCACCGGCTACCAGAGTCCAGCTGACGGTTTTAGCCCATGGCAGTTGAGCCAGCGTGTTGAGGGTCGTGAGGCAGGCTCCGGCCGGATCGGCACCGCCAAAACAGATGAGGCCACGTTGCCACCGGCTGACCTTTTGGCGTGCAAGCTGGCGATAGGCGGGGCGCAGCAGGGCATAGTCGGTGCCCAGCAGCAGCCGACAGTCGGCAGGAGCGAGTGACTGGTAATCGGCGGCGCTGCGCAGTGGCCACTGATCCAGCAGCAACTGACCATGATGAGGGCGATCGGCCAGATCGTCGATCACCAGCAACTGACCACAGTGGATTGCCAGTGTCTGCTCGATCTGTCGATCAATCTGGTAGTGATCACACACCAGCCACTCCGGGACCAAGGTGGGCAAGGGGCCTGCATCGTCCAGACCACAAAGAGCGTGATGCTGGTGGGAGTGCAGCAGTGGCAGCAGGTGAGCCGGTAGCTGATGGCAGAGAAAGTGGCACTCGGCGCCAGCCGTTTTCAGCCGATCGGCGATGGCCAGACAGCGCATCAGATGACCGAGGCCGATTTCGGCTCCGGCATCGAGTCGGAAGGCAACCTTAAACGCCATCTTGGGCCAGCACCTGATAGAGCAGTTCGGCCAGATGCCAATCTTCCGGCGTATCGATATCGACCACTCTTTGTCTTGGCAGAATATGGCCGATCCCCTCTCCGCCGACGGGGCTGATCCCGTCCAACCAGGCAGTCCGCGTCCCCCAATAGAACTGGCCAGCATCCTGATAGGCCGGCTCCAGATCCTGAGAGCGTTTCGCCATCTGCTCCGGCCAGAAGGGGGTGACCCGGCCCTGCTCACCCATGCGCACGGCGCGCTGGATAGGGAAGCCGAATTCAGCCACGGTATAGACAAATGGAGCATTACTTGCGATCAGTCGCTGATGGGCGGCCTTCAGGTCATCGGCTTGAATAAGCGGGACAGTGGCATAGATGCAGCAGTAGTGCTCAGCCTGGATGCCGAGCTGGTCGAGCCGCTGGATAGTGTCGATCACCACAGGGGTGGTACCGGTGTGATCATCGGCGAGGTTGGCTGGCCGCAGAAATGGCACTTCCGCGCCCAGTTGACGAGCGACCTTGGCAATCTCCTCATCATCGGTGGAGACCACCACCTTGCTGAAACAGCCAGATTTCTGCGCCGCCTGGATGGCATAGGCGAGCATGGGCTGGCCGCAGAAGGGGCGGATATTCTTGCGTGGAATGCGTTTGCTGCCACCCCGGGCCGGGATAATGGCAATGGCCATGATGGGCTCTCTCCGCTGGATCAATGACTGGCCAAAGCCAGGATAATCGATGACAACTCTTTGATTATTTTTGATATTATACTGGTTTTTCTGCTTGTATTATCGATTTTTGCTACGGAATGGCAGCAGTGTGGTCGATAAGAGAGACAGGTCATGAAAAGTGGATGGCGTTTAACATGAGCTATGGCGTTGAGTTACGCCCGATAGAGCCGTGGGATCTTCCTGCCTTGCGACGTTGGCGCAATCAGGATGAGGTGCGAATGCAGATGGTATCCCAGACGCGTATTTCGCCACGGCAACAGCGGCAATGGTTCACCGCTACCCGTGAGCGACAGGACCAGCAGCACTGGGTGCTCTGGTGCAAGGGCGTGCGAGCGGGCTACGTCAATCTGAAAGGTGAGTGCCAGGACGCGCTACAGGGTCAGGCGATTGCCGATGCGGGACTCTATCTGGGCAACTCGACCGTACGGCATCCCATGTTGGCGATTGCTGCTGCCTTATCCCAGCTTGATCAGGGTTTTGATGAGTTGCATATCGGTTGTATCCGCACCCAGGTTCGGGAGAACAATCGCTCGGCCCTGCGCTTGAATGAACAACTGGGTTACCGCCAGATAGGACAAGATAACGGATTTTTCGCATTGGAACTGCTGCCTGCGGATTACTATGCCGCTCGTGAGCGGCTACGGAGATTTTTCAGATGACAATCGCATTGGAACAGGTTTTTGCCGAGGCTTTGGGTATTGATATCGGCAGCGTCAGCGATGGGTTGGCCTACAACAGCATCCCGCAGTGGGACTCTGTTGCTCATATGGGGTTGATTGCCCAGTTGGAGGATCACTATGGCGTATTACTTGACACCGATGACATTATCGACATGAGCTCGGTCGGCAAGGCGCGTGAGATCCTGGCCAAATACGGGATCGCTTTCTGATGACGGGGCTGCTGCAAGGCAAACGGGTGTTGATCACAGGTGCCGGGCGTGGCATCGGCCTTGCCATTGCCCGTCAGTTTGCCTCTCAGGGGGCTGAACTGTGGCTGGGAGGCCGTGATGCGGTGGCGATGAGTCAGCTGGCGACCGAGATTGGTACCGAGTTTGGCGTGCCTTGCCAGCCTATCTGTTTTGATGTGGCTGATCCGTCGGCGGTCAAGCAGGCTTTTCAGCAGCTGTTTGCTCAGACTCGTCAGCTGGACGTGTTGGTCAACAATGCCGGCATGCTGGAAGAGGCGTTATTGGGGATGGCGAACCAGACCCATCTGCAAAAGACATTCAGCAACAATACCTTTAGCGTGATCTACTGCAGCCAGTATGCCGTCCGCCTGATGCAGCGCAGTGGTGGCGGCAGCATCATCAATCTCGCCTCCCTGATGGGGCAAGTGGGAGCGGCTGGGCTCAGCAGCTATGCCGGCAGCAAGGCGGCGGTGATCGGTATCACCCAGTCACTGGCCAAGGAGCTGGCCGTCAGCCAGATCCGGGTCAATGCGATTGCCCCCGGTTTTATCGATACCGATATGGCCCATGCCATCCCGCAAGATAAGTTTGCCGAGCGGGTGGCCAGCATCGCCATGGGGCGGATTGGTACGCCAGATGAAGTGGCCAAGGTGGCCCTGTTTCTTGCATCCGACTTGTCGAGCTATGTGACCGGGCAGGTGATTGGGGTCGATGGGGGGATGGTGATTTGAGCCAGCCTGATTTGTTGACACATCTGGTTGAAAGTAACGACGAGCCAGCCTGGCGAGACCCGCAAGAGGGGTGGCTCAGTTATGGTGAGCTGGCTCGGCGTGTGGCGCAGTTGGCCACCACCTATCCTGTCGGTCGCCATTTGGTCTACCTGCCATTTGTGACGTCCACCCTGCATCTGCTGCACTACTTGCTGGCCCTGCGTGATGGCCACGCCATCATGTTGGCCGATCCTGCTCAGGATGCCCAGTTGCACCATGAGCAATGCCGGCGCTTTGGTGTCAGTCTGCGGGTATTGGAGGATGGGGCCGTTGCGCATCTTGGCGATGCGCCCTCGCTTCACCCTGAGCTGGCCATGCTGCTGCCGACATCGGGCAGTACCGGCTCCTGCAAATGGGTGCGATTGTCGCGAACCAATCTGGATGCCAATGCCGCGGCCATCGCCGAATATCTGGTGCTGCACGGGGGTGAGCGAGCCATCACCTCGTTGCCACTGTTTTACTCCTTTGGTATGTCGGTGCTCAACAGCCATCTTTTGGCTGGCGCCTCGCTGGTGTCATGCACTGTCAGCCCCCTTGAGCGTCAATTCTGGGATGAGGTCAATCGCCATCAGGTCACCAGTGTGGCGGGGGTACCGTTTACCTTTCAGATGCTAAACCGCTTGCGTTTTGACTGGGCGCGTTATCCCAGTCTGATGACAATGACCCAGGCTGGAGGACGACTTGAGCCAGCGCTGGCAAAACAGTTTGCCGAGCAGGCAGCTGCACTGGGACGCCGTTTTTTCGTGATGTATGGCCAGACCGAAGCGGCACCGCGCATCGCCTGGTTGGCACACGATGAAGTGATGATTGCCCCCGATGCCATCGGCCGTGCCGTACCGGGCGGGCATCTCTCTCTGTGTCATGAGCCCGGCTTTCCCGACGGGGAGGGGGAGCTGGTTTACCAAGGGCCAAATGTGATGTTGGGCTATGCGGAGCGCCCTGAAGATCTGGCTCGGGGGCGTGATATGGATGCGCTCTTTACCGGCGATCTGGCTCGTTGTGATGCGGCGGGCCGATTCTATCTGACCGGACGGCTCAATCGTTTCCTGAAGCTGTTTGGCAAACGGGTGAGCTTGGCTGAAGTGGAGGCCTGGTTGCAGGGGAGGGGCTATTCCTGCGCCGCGACCGGCTGCGATGATCGCCTGTTGGTAGCCATCGAGGCAGACGCGTGCCCCTGTGACGAACTACAGCTGGAGGTGGCCCGCTGGCTGATGGTGCCACCATCAAGCGTGCGTATCTACCAACACCATTTGCCACGACGCAGCAATATGAAAATTGATTATCCTGCCCTATTAACAGAGCTGGAGCAGCTATGAACAGGCTGTTTGATGCGCCGGTTTTCGGGCTGCCCCAACGTGAAAAAAGTGGG
>OLFS01001200.1_pt1 | contig 21643 bp, 20 predicted proteins | sample 1605491 | NCBI WGS metagenome assembly OLFS01 (sample SAMEA3888921, study PRJEB22519) | human gut metagenome | biome: human gut; feature: human-associated habitat; material: faeces | place: Denmark | collected 2011 | reverse complement strand
GTGCAATTGCATGGCGATGAAGATGAAGCTTTCATCCAATCCTTAAAAGAACGTACTAATGTAGAGGTTTGGAAAGCGGTCCAAATCCGAAGTGCGGCAGATGTAGAGAAGTGGATCGATAGCAGTGCAGATATGCTTCTCTTTGATGCATATCATAAAGACGAGAGGGGCGGTACAGGAGAAGTATTCGACTGGTCCTCTTTAGATGCGTTTGAACGTCCATTTATGCTAGCTGGAGGCCTTGACAGCACTAATGTGGCTCGTGCTATCCGCACGGTTCGTCCATATGGTATTGATATTAGCAGTGGCATTGAAACAAATGGTGTGAAGGACGATGAGAAGATTACAGCTTTCACCAAGATTGTGAAGAGTATAGGAAGGTAAGTTATATGAGTGAACAAAGACATGGCTATTTTGGCGCCTTCGGTGGTCAATTTATGCCAGAAACATTGATGAATGCAGTCATCGAATTGGAAGAAGCGTACAATAAGTACAAAGATGATCCAGAGTTCGTGCGCGAACTTGAGGATTTACATAAAACATATACAGGTCGTCCATCCCTTTTGTATTATGCAGACCGCATGACAAAAGATCTTGGTGGTGCTAAAATTTATCTGAAACGGGAAGATTTAAACCATACTGGTTCTCATAAATTGAATAACGTAATTGGCCAAATGCTATTGGCAAAACGGATGGGTAAAACACGCGTAATCGCTGAAACTGGGGCGGGTCAACACGGTGTAGCAACAGCTACGGTAGCCGCATTGATGGGCATGGAATGTGAAGTGTTTATGGGTGCTGAGGACTGTGAACGCCAAGCGCTCAACGTATATCGCATGGAATTGTTGGGCGCAAAGGTGCATCCTGTAACAACAGGTACTAGCACATTGAAAGATGCTGTATCCGAAGCTATGCGCGAATGGACAAATCGTATGTCCGATACACACTATGTGTTGGGCTCCGTTATGGGCGCGCATCCATTCCCTATGATTGTTCGCGATTTCCAATCCATCATCAGCCGTGAAGCGCGTGAACAAATTCTCGAAGCGGAAGGTAAGTTGCCAACAGCTGTTATGGCCTGTGTTGGTGGCGGCTCCAATGCGATGGGGATGTTCTATAACTTCATTCCTGATGAAGGTGTACGCCTCATTGGTTGTGAAGCAGCTGGCCATGGCGTAGATACAGATATGAATGCTGCTACGATGGCAAATGGTACAGTAGGTATCTTCCATGGTATGAAATCCTACTTCTGCCAAGATGAAGATGGTCAAATCGCACCGGTATATTCCATTTCTGCAGGCCTTGATTATCCTGGCATTGGACCTGAACATGCGTACTTGCGCGACAGTGGCCGTGCTGAATACGTACCTGTTACAGATGATGAAGCAGTAGATGGGTTTGAATATCTATCCCGCTTAGAAGGAATTATTCCTGCTATTGAAAGTGCTCATGCGGTGGCACATGCACGTAAAATTGCTCCTACCATGAGTAAGGACGATATCATTATTATTTGTTTATCTGGTCGTGGCGATAAGGACGTTGCGGCTATGGCGAAATACAGAGGGGTGGATCTTCATGAGTAAAATTAAAGACGCTTTCACAAAGGGCAAGGCATTCATCCCATTTATTAGTGCTGGTGACCATGGTATTGAGAACACGGAACGGTATATTCGCATCATGGTGAAAGCTGGCGCTGATATGGTGGAAATCGGTATTCCGTTCTCGGACCCGACAGCGGAAGGCCCAGTTATCCAAGAGGCAAGCACGCGTGCATTGTCTACAGGTGTAAAAATTCACGATATCTTCGATATGGTACGCCGTTTGCGCAGTGGTGATGATGCGGTGACAGTGCCACTCGTATTCATGACCTATTTGAATCCTATCTATGTATTCGGTCGTGAAAAATTCTTTACCCTCTGTGAAGAGGTTGGCATTTCTGGCGTTATTGTGCCGGATATGCCGTTTGAAGAAAAAGGTGAACTTGGAACAATTGCTCATAAGCATGGTGTTGAAGTAGTATCCTTGATTGCCCCAACATCTGAAAATCGCATCGAAATGATCGCAAAAGAAGCAGAAGGTTTCGTGTATTGTGTATCGTCCTTGGGCGTTACCGGTATGCGTAGCGAAATCAAGACGGATATTAAATCCATCGTTGAGACCATTCGCAAATACACAGATATTCCTGTTGCCGTTGGCTTCGGCATTTCCAAGCCTGAACAAGCGGAAGCTATGGCGCGTGTATCCGATGGTGCTATCGTAGGGTCTGCTATTGTTAAAATCATTGCTGAACATGGGGAAAATGCAGATCAAGCATTGTTTGATTATGTACAGTCTATGAAACAAGCCGTTTTAAAGGCTGGTGCATAATATAGTTGCCCTGTCGTTTGAGAAAAAGGATGTTTAATGATACGACAATTAGTAATTGATACAATAAAAGATAATATTATAGATCGGTATTGTGATTTTTCTGGCACCATTTCTCGGGGCGCATTTTGGCGATTTATGCTCGTTGAACATTTGATTGTTGGTGTTTGCTTAGCCGTGCTAGGTTTACTGTCCCTGTATAGTGCCCTATTTATATATACAATAGGCATAGTTTTTGCGCTGTGGTTTATTTCGATTATGGCCCTTACATTGCCTAATTTGGGTGCTATGGTACGTCGCTTACATGATACAAATAATAGCGAATGGCTTTTGCTATTAGGGTTTATTCCCTATATAGGCATTCTAATCGTTATCGTATTATTGCTGCGAGGTACAAAGAAACATCCTATTATTGAAAGCTCAGTTGAATCCTTTGAAGAAATAGATTTATTTAGCGATAACGCGGTGGATAATCCGCAAAACCTAGGTATATTAAGCAATGTATCTCATACATCATATGGGAAAATAAGTATTATTGCTGCTGTTTTTCTTACTATTGTTAGCTGGGGGATTGGGATATATAGTTTTTCCTCTGCTGCAGATAAGGAAATCGATGCGTATTTACAGATGCAACCTGGTGCGTTTATGATTATGGCACAAAAGACCTTAGGTAGTAGTACAGCTGTTGAATCTGCTAAACAGGTTGTAATAAATTATTATACATATCTTAATAAGGAACAATATCAAGAGGCATATCGTTTATTGGCTCATCGAGAACGTGAAAAATATGGCACCTATGATCAATGGGTTAAATCTGTTAAAGCTACTCATAATCGTCAAATGTCTTCGCTCCGTTTACAAGCTGTGTTGAGAGATGATGACGATGTAGATCATATTTCCTTTGAGCTGACTTTCACAGATAAAGCCTATCCTAATCAAATGTTCGTCAAGATGATATATGAACGTGATACGTGGCGTATTGAGTCGATTGTGCCGTACGATCAAAAATATGAAGAGCGATAAGGAGGGCCTATGAATCAGAATATGATATATGATGTAAGTTATATGGATGCCCTTAAACGTGGATTCAAGCAATATGTTACCTTTTCTGGCCGTGCTAGCCGCAGTGAGTTTTGGCGTTTTATGGTGTGCCGAGAAATTATTTTAGACGGGCTAGCTGGTTTCGGTCTTATCGTAGATATGGTGCTCGGCAATACATCGGCTGCTAGTGATTATGCAATGGTGCTGCTCGTCATATTACAGCTCGTATTTTTTCTACCCAGTCTTGCTATTACCTGTCGTCGATTGCATGATGTTGGAAAGAGCGGATTAACATTTCTTTTAGTATTTATTCCTATTGTTGGTATCTTTGTGCTCTTATCTAATCTTGTGAAAAAAGGTGACGTATCCATGAATGTGTATGGGGGAAAAACAGGGTATACCTGTGTTACACCTGTTATGGAGCAACAGTTAGGCCTAGAGCATACGCCTACTGTAAGAGAAGATATTTTGATGGGTGCGGTGGCTATTATTTTATACGTTTGGATTTTTACCCAGCAGTTTGTTGAAAGCGCATGGGTATCCTTTAATGCTAGAGGCATGTTCTAGTCAAACCTCGTTTTACCATTTGGTAAGACGAGGTTCTTTTTATATGAAAATTTTATGAAAGTTTAAATGTGGATTTATTGACTATATTGAAAAATATTGTAAAATGAATAATAGATGAAACTAAATAATTCGAATTAGATACTAAGTATTATGTAAATCATATTGTAGAAAGAGGTTCGGCATGCGTGCTTGTCCAAAATGTGGACAAAGAATACCTAGTTCAGAGCGTTATTGCCCGTATTGTGGGCATATGAAAAATATTCCATTACCACTTGATGCCTATGAATTGGGTTTTATAGAAAATTTTAAACACTGTGTGGTTCATAAATATGCGGATTTTGAGGGCCGTGCTAGTCGCAGTGAATACTGGCATTTTATGCTTGTGTACCAATTAATTATAGCCATTATATTATTTATATGTGCTGCTATTAGTTGTGTAACACCTGTATCGGGGACAACGGGCGTTGGACTAGGTTTGGTAGTCCTTTTTATTTTGTCCATTGGATTTATCATACCAGGTGTAGCCGTTGCTGTTCGACGTTTACATGATCTTGGTTGGTCTGGGTGGCCTGTTCTATTGGGACTCATTCCTTTTGTCGGGATTCCGGCAGTATTAATATTAATGGCCTTGCCTGGAAAGACCGCGGCTAACCGGTTTGGAAATCCAACAGGGGTAGAAGTCATTACAAAGCAAATGGCACATAAATATGGATTTATTGATGCGACCCCATCTACACCATTGACTATAGGTCTAATAGTGGTGTTAGTTGTACTATGGTTACTAGTGGATTGGATGTTAGCAAATTGAATATATGTATAGAGCATCAGGATTAAAATAGAAGGTCTGTGAAAATGAGCAAAATTGCATTTTCACAGACCTTTATTGTATGTAAACTAAAAGTTATGACAACTCATTCAAAATACATATGACTCAATAGACGTATTCAGCTATATGACAAGCCTTTTTAATTGACTAAGCACAGCGTACTTTTTATAATAGATATATTATAATACTATAGTTTCGTAGTGGGATTATTATTTCCTAGTTAAATACAGGAATTATATTATCTACAGTTGTAGTTTGCAGATAGAAACATATCTTATCAGATATATAAGGAGACAATACGATGAAGTTTAATACAAAATGTGTTCACGGTAGTGGCAAACCAGATAGTACAGGGGCCATCTCTCCAGCCATTTATATGTCCAGTACATTTACACATCCTGGTTTGGGTGAAACAACAGGATTTCAATATACACGTGAGTCTAACCCAACTCGTGATCGCCTTGAAACATTAATTGCAGGCCTTGAAGAAGGTACTGATGCAATCGCTTTTTCTTCGGGGATGGCTGCTGTTGATGCAGTATTCCATTTGTTTTCCCCTGGAGACCATGTTATTTTAGGGGATGATTTGTATGGTGGATCCATTCGATTATTTACTAATATCTACGAAAAGAATGGTGTCGAATTTACCTATGTAGGTACATCTGATCTTGATGCAGTGCAAGCAGCTTTTAAACCAAACACTAAAGCTGTGTACATTGAAACGCCTACAAATCCGATGATGGAAATTACCGATGTACGTGCGTTGAGTAAAATGGCACATGATCGTAATGCACTTGTTATTGTAGATAATACATTTTTAAGCCCTTATTTCCAAAAACCATTACATCTTGGTGCAGATATTGTTGTCCATAGTGGGACTAAATTTATCGGTGGTCATCATGATGTAATTTCTGGATTTACCATTGTAAAAGATGATGAATTGGCAGCTCAATTGCGCCTTATTTATAAGACAGTAGGCGCGTGTTTATCTGCCTTTGATAGCTGGCTTGTCATTCGTGGCATCAAAACTTTGGCGCTCCGTATGGAACAGCATCAAAAGAATGCCATTGCTCTCGCAGAATGGTTGAAACAAGAACCGAAGGTAACAAAGGTATTATTCCCTGGACTTCCAGAACATCCAGGCTATGAAGTGAACAAATCTCAAACTACTGGCTTTGGCGGTATGTTGTCCTTTGAAGTAGATAGTGAAGAGACTGCTAAACAAGTGTTAGAAGGTATTCAATTGATTCAATTTGCTGAAAGTTTAGGCGGCACCGAATCCTTGTTGACATATCCTGTTACACAAACACATCCAGATTTAAAACCTGAAGATGCGGAACGCAAAGGGATTACACGTCGCTTGTTGCGCTTGTCCGTTGGCATTGAAGATACAGATGATTTGATTGCTGATTTAGCACAAGCTTTCAATAGATAAAAGGAGGCTATTATGGGCCGATATAATTTTGACAAAATCGTAGATCGCAAACATACAAAGTCTCTAAAATATGATTTTGCTGTACAACGTGGTAAACCTGCTGATGTATTACCATTTTGGGTAGCGGATATGGATTTTGAAATTCCTAGTGAATTAAAGCAAGTCTTGTTAGATCGCGTTAATCATGGTATTTTCGGATATACGGAATCTGATGATGCATATTTCAATGTACTAAAAGAATGGTTTGCTAGCCGTTTTAATTGGAATATAGATAAAAAATGGCTCGTAAAAACTCCGGGCGTTGTATTTGCACTTGCTATGGCAGTGCGTGCTTTCACAAAGGAAGGGGAAGGCGTACTCATTAATCAACCTGTATACTATCCATTCAGCATGGTCATCGATGATAATGATCGTAATTTGATTAACGTTCCTTTAATTCAAGGGGCAGATACATATACAATCGATTTTGAAGGCGTAGAACGCGCTATTGTTGAGCATAATGTAACATTATTCTTGCTTTGTAATCCGCATAACCCTGTGGGCCGCGTGTGGACCGAAGATGAGTTAAAACGTCTTGGTGATATTTGTATTAAACATAATGTTATTATTATTAGCGATGAAATTCACGCGGATTTCGTATGGGATGGTCACAAGCATACTGTTTTTGCTAATCTTGGTGAAAGCTATGCTGAGCATTGCATCGTTTGTACAGCACCTAGTAAGTCCTTTAATATTGCAGGCTTACAAGTATCTAATATTTTCATCCCTAATGATTCCTTGCGTCGTAGATTTGTCAAAGAAATCGACCGTGCAGGCTATAGTCAATTGAACACGATGGGACTTGTAGGTTGCCAAGGCGCTTATGAAGTGGGTGGACCATGGCTTGATGAATTAAAGGGATACATTCAAGGGAATATTCAATATACCCTTGATTATTTTAAGGAACATTTGCCAAAGCTTCACATGTATCGACCTGAGGGTACGTATCTCATGTGGTTTGATTGCTCTGAACTGCCATTGACACCAGAAGAACGTGAACGGTGGCTACTTAATGATGCAAAGCTATGGCTGGATAGTGGCTCTATGTTTGGTAAAGATGGTGAAAAGTTTGAACGCATCAATGTTGCCTGTCCTCGTTCAACATTGACAGAAGGTTTAGAGGCATTGCGTCGCGCTTATGTCGCTAAAGGGTTTTAGGAGGTTTCACAATGCCGATTAAAGTTATTAAGAATTTACCGGCTATAACAAAGTTAGCACAAGAGAATATCTTTGTAATGGATACGGAACGAGCGGAAACACAACAAATTCGTCCGCTTCATATTTTACTTATCAATTTGATGCCTACAAAAGAGGTTACGGAAACACAAATCCTTCGCGCTCTTAGTAATAGCCCATTGCAAGTAAACTTAACTTTATTGCATACAGCATCTCGAAAATCTAAGAATGTAGATGAAGAATATTTAGAGACTTTTTACCGTACCTTTGACGAAGTTAAAGATGAGTGTTTTGATGGCTTGATTATTACCGGTGCTCCTGTAGAACTGATGCCTTTTGAAGAGGTTGACTATTGGGATGAGCTTGTAGAAATTATGGATTGGAGTGAAGAACACGTATGCTCCACGTTCTATATTTGTTGGGGCGCACAGGCTGGCCTGTACCATCATTTCGGCATTAATAAACAAATTATGGATACTAAATTGTTCGGCGTTTATGAACATGATATCTATAACGACCAACCGGTTCTCTTACGAGGTTTTGATGAAAAGTTCTGGATGCCGCACTCCCGCCATACTACAGTTTCATTAGAGCAAATTAAAGCACATAGGGAATTAGAATTGTTAGCTGGTTCTGAACCAACTGGGGCTGCCATCGTACGAAGCTTAGATAACAAACACATCTTTGTTTTTGGTCACTCCGAGTACGATTGGGATACACTCAATCGCGAATATGTACGAGACCTTGCTAAAGGTGAAGACATTGCGGTACCAGAAAACTATTTCCCTGATGATGATCCAAAACAAAAACCAATCGTAAGATGGCGTTCCGTAAGCACATTGCTATTTACGAATTGGTTGAACTATTACGTATACCAAGAAACACCATATATTATTGAACAAATTCAGAAAATGAAGTTTGAACGAGATAAAAATTTTGGTGCTTATATTTAAATACAGAGTATGTAAGTGAACCGAATGTGTTCCCAAAGACTCCACCGGCCGGGTCTGACTCCGGCCTACGGCCTACGCAGGGCCAAAGTCGTCTTTGGGAACGCATTCGGTTCTTTCCATATCCATTTGTTTTAAGGTACGCCAAAATTTTGGTAGAGCCCGAAGTCGTTTTGAGAACTGGTAGGTTCTTCTCATCTCGAACTTTAAGTTGAAGGCACCCAAATTTTGGGAAGCCAAAGTCGTCTTTGGGAACGCATTCGGTTCTTTCCATATCAGCTATAATTTTAAGGTGCACCCAAATTTTGGTAGAGCCCGAAGTCGTTTTGATGTCCCATAGGTTCTTTATATCAATATTATATTCAAAGGGCACCAAAATTTTGGCCATAGCTTATAGTTATGGAGAATGTATTATAAAAAGTGGTAGACATATTTTTTAATACATAGTAATATAATAGGCATAAGAAATGAAGTTTATTCCTTTAGATGAATGGGAGTTGAATTTAATGAGCAAACAATATAAATTTGAAACATTACAATTACATGCAGGTCATACGGTGGATCCAACAGGTTCTCGTGCAGTACCTATTTACCAAACGACATCTTTCGTATTTAAAGATGCAGAGGAAGCAGCTGGCCGTTTTGCTTTGACTAATCCTGGTGGTATTTATTCTCGTCTTGGCAATCCTACTACTGACGTATTGGATGCTCGTGTAGCTCAACTTGAAGGTGGTGCTGGTGGTATTGCTGTAGCATCTGGTTCTGCAGCGATTACATACTCCATTTTGAATGTAGCAAGCGCAGGTGATAATATTGTTGCTGCATCTACATTGTATGGTGGTACATATAACTTATTCACTGCTACATTGCCTCGTTTTGGTATCGAAACTAAATTCGTTAATCCTGACAATTTGGAAGAGTTTGAAGCAGCTATTGATGACAACACAAAAGCTGTATATATCGAAACTATCGGTAACCCTGGCATTAACCTTATCGATGTTCAAGCAGTAGCTGATATTGCACATAAACATAATATTATCTTAATCGTAGATAATACATTCGCATCCCCATACTTGTTCCGTCCATTAGAACATGGTGCAGACGTAGTCGTTCACTCTGCTACTAAATATCTTGGTGGTCATGGTACAACATTGGCTGGTGTAGTTGTAGAGTCTGGTAAATTCGATTATAAAGCATCTGGTAAATATCCTAGCTTTGCTGAAGGGGACGAACACTACAACGGTCTAGTATATGGTGACTTACCAATTCCTTTCACCGTAAAAATTCGTGCTCAATTGCTTCGCGATACAGGCGCATGCATTACGCCTTTAGCAGCATGGCAAATCTTGCAAGGTATCGAAACATTGTCCTTGCGTGTAGAACGTCACGTAGAAAATGCTCGTAAAGTAGTTGATTTCTTGAGCAAACATCCTAAAGTTGCTTGGGTTAACTATCCAGAACTTGCAGATAGTAAATATAAACCATTAGCTGATAAATACTTCCCTAAAGGGGTTGGTGCAGTATTCACATTCGGCGTAAAAGGCGGCAAAGAAGCAGGCATTAAATTGGTTGATGCATTGCAAATCTTCTCTAACCTTGCTAATGTGGCGGATGCTAAATCTCTTGTTATTCACCCTGCATCCACAACACATGCACAACTTAACGAAGAACAACAAAAATCTGCTGGCGTAACACCAGATATGATCCGCTTGTCTGTTGGTCTTGAAAATATTGATGATATTATCGATGATCTTTCTCAAGCATTGGATAAAGCTTAATCTTAACTTCTAAACTCCTTAAAGCATAACTCCAAAAACCTATAGAACATAAAAAGAAAACCTTGTAATAAGAGGCTGTACCAAGATGTCGTGACATAATTTGGTACAGCCTTTTTGTCCTATAACCCAAAGAAAAAGACCTTGAATTCAACGATTCAAGGTCTTTTAATATGTGTATATGTGTGTTTAAAAGGGTTTGTTTTATGTGTGTATAGTTTTTATGAGTGTTTAGTTTTATGAGTGTGTTAAGAAATTGGAGAGATATATTATATAGTGGTTAGGTGTATCTATATAATATATGGGTTATGCTTAGTATTTTGTAGTTTTTACTTTAGCACTGAGAACTTTACCGGAAATAGCATCGATCTTAACGTCTGCTTTTTTGTCGCCGCCGTTAGTCATGTCTAGTTTGTAGACAAGTTTGTTGCCGTCCATTTCCAATTCCCATTCCATTGTTTGGAAATCGCTGCCTACGCGTTCGATAGCTTTTGTTTCAGCAGATTCTGGTGTGATGGAGTTTTGTGGATTAAAGCTGTGAGATTTCTTTAATTTGTTCCATGCACTAATGGATTTTGCTTGATTGGAAACAACTTGACCTGTTGCTTCATCGATTTTCATTTCCACTTTTTGTGTCTTAGTATATGCTTCTACTTCGTAAGTTGGATGATGTTTTGCATCATAGGAGATAGAAGTTACCATTGCATCTGGATAGTAGCGATGTAATGTAGTAACAGCGCCTACGTAGTCGATTTCGCTACTTTGCATTGGAGATGCTACGCTACCAACACCATTCCAGGAACTAGGAGCTGGGTAAGTAGGAGCTGCAGATGCTACGCCTGCAATCAATACAGTACTTACGCCAAGAGCACATAATACTTTAGACAAATTATTTACTTTTTTCATGTTAATTACCTCCATAAAAGGATTTTGCTCAAAAGCAATTGTGCAAGTAGATTTTACTCAATCTACTTATACATAATTTAATATCACAAAATGAATATAAAATGAAAACTAAAACTATATACTTATTTTTAGGTATATACATAATATATTCGACATACATTATGTATATCCTCTTTTTTATTTGTATATTTTGCATAATGTAAACTTAATATAAGTATATATGGTTGACATAAATAAAATGGAATGGTTTAATAACCTTGAATAGATATGTAGTTTGTTTAGATAGGTTTCTTTTATTCTATTAATGGAGGTATACCATGAGTTCCATTTCCAATCGACGTCTCAGCACAAGAGAGTTGACAATGACAGCCTTATTTGTAACATTAATTACAGCCGGTGCATTTATTCGTGTGCCACTTCCAAACTGTCCATTTACACTGCAGATTTTATTTACTACACTGGCTGGTATTATATTAGGCAGCCGCCTCGGTGCCATTAGTGTAGGGATCTATATTATATTGGGACTTATCGGTGTACCTGTGTTTACATCTGGCGGCGGGCCAGGCTATGTATTGCAACCTACATTCGGCTATTTGATTGGATTTATGGTTGGCGCTTATGTGGTGGGGCGCTTCAGTGAGCTTTCACCAACACATTCTGTTAAAACATTGCTCATTGGTGCTATTATCAATCTGCTTATTGTATATGGTTTTGGCATGATCTATTTATATATGATAATGAATGTATATTTAGGGACACCTATTGGTTGGTGGGCTGTTATCTGGTCTTGTTTCTTGATTCCTGTTGGGCCTGACGTATTTTTATGTGCTGTAGCTGCTGTGATGGGGAAACGTATTATAGGCCATTTGCGATAATATATACAAAATAGTAATAGAGGGCTATCACATTTGTGGTAGCCCTTTTACTATGCTATGGATATACATATCCTAAAATTTCTTGTGCATCTTTTGTTTTGTTAATTTCTATGTATGGTTGCTTGCGCCCGTGAAAGTCTCGTGTGGATACAGTGCCTTCTACGGTTACCCATTGTTTATTGCTATAAGAATCTCCATCATTCTTATGCATTGTTAGACCAATAGGGGAGACGTCTGCAATACAGCAAGCCATGGCCATACGTGAAAGTGTAAACTCATTGGATTTTAATGTATTGTCTTCTCGGTTAACATAACCTGTCATATAGATTTTGTACCCTACATATTCCTCTGGTTTAGAACCGAGTGCAACGATGGTGCGATAATAGTTATCCGAGTTTAATACGATTTCCTTTTTAGATTTTGAAATGCCAGGATCTTTGGCCTCATTATTGATTGTAATAACTTCGCCAATATCGTCTTGAGAAAAATTAAAATCATTAGTATCTTCTGTGGCGGCCGTATTTCCAGTTACTTGTACAGAATTAGGCGATAAAATTGGTGGAACCACAAATAACACAAGAGGAATTATGATTGGTGTAATAGAGCGCCAATTATGTTTATATTGTTTATTTGGGGACCAAAGGATTGAAATAATGCCTCCCAATAACAGTGCTATACCTGCTAAGAGTAAAAATAATTCATATCGAGGAGCCACATATAATTTATATTGGCCCGTAATGAGTAGATATAAAAAACTAATACCTAATGCCGTATATAGCAGACCCTTGATGACACTGAGTATATCTTTGTTTCGTAGTTCTGATAACATAGTCTGTTCTCCTTATACATTAAATAAAAATTGAAATAGCAATGTCATGATATACGTAATAATACTAATAGTAATAACTAAACGAAGTATAAATGATGTTGAGATATACTGACGTAACATATATACGTTTTTGATGTCAATCATAGGACCTAACCATAGGAAACCAAGAACTGCTGATATAGGAAATAAATTGCTTAACGAACGGCCTATAATGGCATCTGATGTAGAACATAGGGAGAAGAGGAAAGCTAAAGCTAGTAATAATGCATTAGCAATAGGTGTGGCTACATCGAGTGAACCAGAGAAGAAGGTAGGTTTTATCCATACTTGGAATAGGGCTAATGTGAAAGCTGCTGCAGAGAAGTAAATAAGTAATTGACTGAATTCACGCTCTACGTGCAATAGAAAGATTTTCTTTTTATTGTCTTCTTGATTTGGTGAATCATACTGATAATCTTTTGGCTGAGGTAAATTGTTAGTGATGGTAGATAATTTGTGTGGTTTCCATTTAAATGTGAGGGCCACCATACATGCGATTAATATACCACCAATTATGCGAGCTAGTATTATTTGTGGCGTATCTGGAAATGCATAATAGGTTGCTAATAATGCGATGGGGTTCATAATAGGACTTGCGAGCATAAACAATAATCCTATATGTTGAGGGATACCACGCTTTAATAATGCATTAAACATAGGAATAGTAGCACAATCGCAGATAGGTAATACAAGACCGCTACCAATGGCGATGCCATAGCTTTTAATAGAGTCTGCTTTCAGATAACGCATTAGCCAACGATCCGGTACCAATAGTGTGATAGCAGAAGAAATGATGGTTCCTAACAATAAAAACGGTATCCCTTCAAAAATGATGCCTGATGCAATGGCCAAAACTTGATGGATGGAATAGGAAATGCTATGACGGAATACAGTGACCAGTAATATATATAATGTCAATATAGCCACAATACCGTACAACGACCATGGCCATATCGGTTTAGTTAGTTTATTGTGGATGTCTTTTGTAGTGGGATTGACTAATATGGAACATTCCGGATTGTAGGATTGTAAGAGTTTCTTTACTGCTTTGGTTTGTGTCGTATCATTCGCATATAACATAATATAATCGGCGCTGTATAGTTGCGATACAACTCTATCCCCTAGTGCCTGTATCATAGATGTTATACTGTTGCTGTTTGCTGTGTAGATGACGCGTTCTAGATGACAGAATTCTTTTAGAATTGAATTGAAGAAGATGCGTTCTAATTGTTGAAATGAAAACATGCCATTCCATTCAACCCATATTTCTTTCGGCGTTGTCGTAGAAAGATAATCCTGTATCTGTTGTACTACATGATGTAGATTTTCTTCTATATCATCTGGCTCAATCGATAAAGGCTTTTTTATAAACTCTGTATTACCTGTTTCAAAGCTGATAATTTCTGTAGAGCCAAGTTTCTTTCGTTCTCGTAGCTCTACATTGATTAGGGAGGTTTTACCAGAGCCTAATAAGCCCATTACGATATATACAGGAATCATGATGCACTACACACTTTCTCCTGTATGGATGAAATGTCTATATCGGTGCCAATAACAACTAGGTGGTAGTCCTTTAAGTGCGTATCTGTAAGAGAACAGGATTGGAGGGTGTATTGTAATTCCATAGGTCCTGAAGTGGTAGGAACGATACCTTTAACACGTAGTACTGTAGACGGTAATTTATTACAAAAATCAATCCATTGCGTATGAGTGAGGGTTTGTAGATTATGGAATGTATAGCTCACAAAAGGTTGGTGCTCATGATGGTGGCCGTCATGGCCATGATGACTGTGATTGTTGTGGTGAGCACCGTTGTAATCCTCACTGTCGTTACATGTATGGCAACTGCAGGTTTCGGAATCATGTTCATGTGCCTTATGAGTATTAGATTTTAGTTGGTTTATATCCTGTTGAAGTGCATCTACATCGGTATAAATTGGTGTATGTGGTGCTAATTCAACGATGAGTTGTTTTGCTTTTTCAACCTGTTTTTCATCCTCTATGTGAGTAAGTAGAATAGCATAACAGTGTTTTATTTGGTCTTTAAAGAAGGGACCAAAGTTCTTAATTGCCATGGGTGCCTGCATAGCATCTACGATTGTAATAATCATGCTGATATAGGCTTTACTGGTGATATCGTCATCGTCACAAGTATATAAAATTTCACTTAATTTGCTCACCCCAGATGGCTCTATATAGATTTGATCGATATCTTGCGTAGATAGAATATCGATTAGGGCATTTTTAAAGTTGCCTTGGAGACTGCAGCAAATACAACCGGATGTTACTTCGCGTACAGTTGCGCCTGATGCGGATAATTGCTTTGCATCAAGACTGGTTTCACCAAAATCATTTTCTATAATTAATATACGTTCATTGGTGTTACGACAGTTTAATATATGTTGTAGATACGTTGTTTTTCCGGCTCCTAAGAATCCGGATATGATCGTAATTGGTATCATAATACGCCTCCCTTGTAAATGTAAACATAGTATACTACTCTTACATAACATATAAAAATACCCATAAGGGTATGAACAATAGTTTACAAAGTTAAGTAATAAGCGATTTATAAGAAAAATTGATAATATTATACTAATATGAGTATATGTGAACATGTTTATATATTTATGCCGTTGATTTTACAAAAAAGCGTATGCCTCATAGGATATATATGAGTACATACGCTTATTTGAATAAATATTATTTTGTAAAACTTTGAAAAATTATTGTAATTTTTCTAGTAATGCTTTAAGGAATACATATACATGTTCTACAGAAGGTAGATGTACGCGTTCCATATTTGTATGTGGGCTAATGATTGTTGGACCAAAGCTGATCATTTCAGTATTTGGTAAAACATTCTTTAATAAGCCACATTCTAGGCCTGCATGGACTGCATTCACGCGGGCAGGGGTGTCGGACATGGTATTGTAAAGTGCGATAACTTGTTCTTCTAGTTTAGAGCCTTTATCGTATTCCCATGCAGGATAACCACCGCTGCGGGTAGCAGAAACACCTAATGTATCAGCAAGGAGTAATAATTTTTTAGTTAAGTATTCTAAGCTGTTTTTATTAGAGCTACGAACTGATACGAGGATGTCTATCGTATGTGTGCCTTCAGAAACGATAGCGAGATTATCTGATGTTTCTACAAGCCCTTCGATGGTTTGGCTCATAGAGTGAACCCCATCTTCTGCAAGATAGAGGTAGGAAATTAAGGCTTCTGCTGTATCATCAGCATACACTGTTGCCGGTGTAGGAATTTCTTCCACTACGAATGTTAAATCAGGATCTTTGATTGCAAATTCATGTTTGTATTCTTTTTCGTAGAATTTGATAAGGGTCTTAATCGCTTCTATATCCTCGTTGCGTACAGACATGGTTGCAACCGCTTTAGATGGAATCGCATTATGTTTAACGCCACCTACGAAAGAAGCTAGATTAAAGGAATATTGTTTTTCTAAATCATAAAGAACGCGAGCAAGTACTTGGTTTGCATTAGCTCGTTGTTCGATGATTTCGATACCGGAATGACCACCCTTTAAACCTTTTACAGTTAGTGAAAGCCCTGCATCATAACCAGGTAGATTATTTTCGCGCAATAGTGGGATGGATACATTAACGTGGCAGCCGCCAGCGCAGCTCACGCAGAACTCATGTTCCACTTCAGTGTCTAAGTTGATTAGATAGTCACCTGTTACTTGACCTTCTTTTACCGCTGCAGCACCATCCATACCTGTTTCTTCGTTAGTTGTGAACAATACTTGTAGTGGACCATGTTGTTGGTTCTTATCTTCTAGGACTGCTAAAATCATAGCGCCGCCCATGCCATTATCTGCACCCAATGTAGTGTCATCGGCGTGCATCCATTCACCTTCGATGATGTTGGCGATTGGATCTTTTGTAAAATCATGGCTGGAATCATGACCTTTTACGCATACCATATCGATATGACCTTGAAGGATGACGGATGGACGATTTTCATAGCCTGGTGTAGCTGGTTTTTTGATGACTACATTCCATTCGCTATCTTGTGTAGCTTCGAGACCTAAATTGTGAGCAAAATTGACAATGTAATCGCTAATGCCCTTTTCGTTGCCAGATCCACGTGGGATTTGGCTCATTTCTTTAAATATTTCTAATACGCGTTTTGCTTGAACGATTGCGTCCATTTGGCACCTCTCATTCTGAAAATATATCCCATATAATTCTAATTATCTTAGTTGCTATGAGATTATTCATGTTTATTCATTAGTTAATAAGTAATTATTATCTATAATATAGTTATATCACATGTACTATGAATAGAAAAGACGATGTATATAGTTTATAATAGTATCATGCGTAATGTATAACGAACGCGCTGTATTATATACCTTTTATTTATATAGGATGGTGAAAGTATGCAACATGAACGTCGCAACATTAGTATGCTTATGGATCTCTATGAGATGACCATGGCTCATGGGTACTTTACGAAACAAGACAATACAGACCGCGTTGCCTTTGACGTATTTTACCGTCGCAATCCGGACAAAGGTGGATTTGCTATCTTTGGCGGATTGGAACAAGTTTTAGAATACATTTTGAATCTTCATTTCGATGAGGAGGATATGGCGTATTTTAAATCATTGCATTTATTTAGTGATGAATTTTTAGAGTATTTGCGCAACTTCAAATTTACCGGTGATGTATATGCCTTCAAAGAAGGTACCATCATATATCCTAATGAGCCGATTATGACCATCGTAGCACCTCTTATCGACGCACAAATTGTGGAAACAGCAGTGCTTACCATGATTAATCATCAATCGCTTATTGCTACAAAGGCGAACCGCATCGTGCGCGCCGCCGATGGGCGCATTGTATCCGATTTTGGGGCTCGTCGCGCTCACAATGTAGATGCTGCTGTATATGGTGCGCGGGCGGCTTTCATAGGCGGTGTCAATGGGACTGCCACAGTTCTAGCGGGACAACAATTTGGGATTCCCGTAAATGGCACCATGGCACATAGTTGGGTTATGTACCACGATTCTGAATATGAAGCATTCAAGTCCTATGCTGAAGTGTATCCGGACAGCGCTGTGTTCTTGGTGGATACCTATAATGTATTAGAATCGGGTGTACCAAATGCCATTAAGGTTGCCAAGGATATTTTGGAACCGAATGGTCATCGATTAAAAGGTATCCGCCTCGATTCTGGTGACTTAGCATATTTAGCTAAGCAAGCGCGTCGTATGCTCGATGATGCGGGGATGAATGATTGCAAGATCATGGCATCTAATAGCCTTGATGAATATACGATTTCATCCTTATTAAATCAAGGTGGCCCTATTGATATCTTTGGCGTAGGGGAACGATTGATTACGTCGAAAACGGATCCTGTATTCGGCGCTGTATACAAGATTGCAGGCGTTGAAAAAGGCGGCGTATGGGAACCGCGCATTAAGATTTCTGAGTCTGTGGAAAAGATTACCAATCCTGGATTGAAACAGGTATATCGCGTTTATAATGAAGATGGTCGCGCTATTGCTGAATTATTGACATTACCTGGCGAAGTGCCATCCACAGACAAACCATATCGTTATATCGATCCAGAAAAACCGTGGAGAGAATTGTATTATGAAAACTGTACATTTAAAAATATGCAGGAACTCATGATTAAAGGGGGCAAGCAAATCGTACCATCCCCAACATTGGAATCGATACGCGCCTATGTACAAGAACAATTAACTCATGAGATTTGGCCGGAAGAACAACGCTTTGAAAATCCACATCGTCACTATCTAGATATGAGCCCTGACTATTACCATATGAAGATGGACTTATTGAATCGTATTGGTCGTAAAAAATAGGAGGGCCTATGCTTACACATCCAGAACGAACAAAAGAGGAATTAGTGGCGTGGATTCGGGACTATTTTGAACAAAATGGACCTGCATGTTCCGCTGTAGTCGGCATTTCGGGCGGTAAGGATTCTAGCGTAGTAGCCGCTCTTTGTAAGGAGGCGCTTGGTGCAGAACGCGTTGTAGGCGTCCTTATGCCAAATGATGTACAATCCGATATAGATGATGCAAAAGAGGTGGTGGCGCATCTTGGTATCCCCTATATGATTGTGAATATTGGTAATGCCTATCGTGCATTAACGGAGGCCATTGTACAAGGAGAGGGCTTTTCCAATGTAACGGGCCGTACAGATTTAGCGCGAGATGCAGAAATTAATACGCCGCCTCGTTTGCGGATGGCCACATTATATGCGGTAGGTCAAAATTTGCCACATGGTGCACGTGTTGCTAATACATGTAATGGCTCTGAAGACTATGTGGGCTACTCTACCAAGTTTGGCGATGCAGCAGGTGACTTTAGTCCATTGGCGAATCTCGTGGTTGAAGAGGTGCGTCAAATTGGACGCCTTTTGGATATTCCGCGTCATTTAGTAGACAAAACGCCTAGTGATGGGCTCAGTGGTCAATCTGATGAGGATAAACTAGGATTTACCTATGCCGTTCTCGATCGATATATTCGAACCGGCGAAATTGAAGATATACAAACGAAGGAGCGCATTGATTATCTACAACGAATTAATCGGCATAAACTTGAATTAATGCCTTCCTTTAAACCTTCTACATTATGATACCTATAGGAGGATAAGATGACTAAGAAAATTGCAATCATTGGTACTGGTGGTACCATTGCGGGACAAGGTGCTTCGGATACTGATTTGACGGGGTATACAGCAGGTGTATTGCCCTTAGAAGAAATTATATCCTCTGTACCTGGCGTTAGAGATTATGGACCTTTTGTGTGCAATCAATTTTGTAATATTGAAAGTTCAGATATAACGCTATTTCAATGGGTCCGTCTATCAAAATTAGTACAAAAATGTGTGGATAATGATGATATTGCGGGTGTTGTTATTACACATGGCACGGATAGTATGGAGGAAACTGCGTACTTTTTGCATCTTACTGTCCATACTGATAAGCCTATCGTTATAACTGGTTCGATGCGTCCAGCAGGAGCTATCAGTGCCGATGGCCCTATTAATTTGTTGCAAGCTATACAAGTGGCTCGAACACCAGAATCATATAATAAGGGCGTACTGGTAGTTATGAATGGCTATATTGATGGTGCTCGTGATGTAACGAAAATGAATACAACTAACGTGGCAACCTTTGGTAGTCCTAATGCAGGTCATCTTGGTATTGTACAAGATGGTATAGCCCAATACTATATGTGTCCGTTGCGTAAGCATACGATGGAATCTGAGTTTGGCTTGCCAGAGGACGATGACTTACCACGTGTTGAAATCTTAACCTGTTATGCAGGTATCGAAGAAATTATGGGGCTTGCCATAGTGGCAACGAACCCATCGGGTTTGATCTTAGCTGGCTTAGGCCATGGTACGATACCAGAACCTATCCGCAAGGTAACATCCAATTTACCAATACCTGTTGTACGCGCATCCAGAACGGGGAGTGGTATAGTATCTAAGGTTCCCCAAGATGTGGAGGCAGGCTATTTTGTATGTGATAGCTTGTCACCTCAAAAGGCTCGTATCTTGTTGATGTTGGCCTTACAAAAGGAACGTACCTGCAAGGATTTGGAACGAATCTTTAAAGAATACTAACCCTTACAAGCGATTGTATGCGGATGAGACAGATATAAAAAGACCCTTTGTGATTATTCACAAAGGGCCTTTTGCTTGTATAAATCATTCGGTACCGATGGCATTTTCTAATGCTCGTTGTACACCTAGGTATACAGCTTTGGCTAAGGTGTCGCCGAATAGGGAATAGGATCCTGCATCAGTTAATACATCGCCATTTGTATTGATAGTTAAGATGATGCCATCTGTAGCAGTTCCAGTAGCGGAGGTATTCGTTTCTTTTGCTAAACTGTGAACTATATGTGTATTGTATTTGGGGAGGTCCTTGGTACTTTCTACCTTCCAATCTTGTAATGCTGCTGTTTTAGCCTCAGTAATCGTCATGATGGCTTTCACCATCGCACTATCTGTTAAGGCCTTGTTGGTGAATACGAGGATATTAATTGTGCCAGGAGTGTGGAATTCACCATCTTTTTCTTCATAACAATAACCTGTACCTGCACGATGGGCCGTTTTCTTATAACCACCGGTGACAATGGTTTCAACGATTGTATCACTTTCTTGTACCATTGTGTACGCATGAAGGGATGGTGTAGCAGAGGTTAACAGTGCAGTGCTGAAATGTACAGGCACATCGATATGCTCAAATTCTTGAGCTAAATAGTTTGCTACAGAGCCACCTGGTAGATCTTTTTCTGTTTCAATATGGTAGGTTAATTGTTGATTACGTACACCTAATGTATGGTGAAAGCCTCCATTTAGTTGACCGCTGCTTAAGGAATAGTGAATGTCGTCAAAGAGTACGGTTACAGAGTTGCATTCTTTAGTGACATGACCGCCCGTTATTAATTCATCTGGCGCTGTATATGGATTATTAGACATATAGGACTCCCTAGTTTATCATTGTTAGATATAGAATATAAAGCTATAATAAAAGATAATATTTTATTATCTTCATATAAGTTGTTTATAATACATAATATTTACATGTGAAATTATATCATATGTTTACCATAGATTTGAGTAAGTCACCTTAAGCATTGTGGGGGTATACATGTACGAATTCTTAGCAACCGCATCAGAGCTGTTATTTAAAGATGCCAATGTATTGTTAAAATTAAGAGAATGGTTTTTTAGCCAAGCCGGCAATATTTTGCTTGCTCTTATTATATTTTTTGTAGGCCGCTATATTATTCGGTGGATTAAAAA
>OLFS01001199.1_pt1 | contig 21646 bp, 19 predicted proteins | sample 1605491 | NCBI WGS metagenome assembly OLFS01 (sample SAMEA3888921, study PRJEB22519) | human gut metagenome | biome: human gut; feature: human-associated habitat; material: faeces | place: Denmark | collected 2011 | reverse complement strand
ATGGGCAGGTGATTTTTTATGTCAGGCCTGTTTCAGCGATACGGCCACCTTTTTCTTTACAACAAAAGCAGCTGCAAGGGATACAACGGACATAACAAAGCCCATGAGGAAGGCTCTGGAGTAGTCGCCCCCAACGTTCATCTTAACAGCCGCACGGGGGCCGATTAATCCGGCGATACCGAACATCAGGTACATGACCCCATAGTTTTCCGTTATATATTTGGGGCCGAACAGGTCCGAGGTAATGGGGGTAATGGTGCCGCCGAATCCGCCGTAACAAAGGGCGGTGAAGGCCATGCAGGCAATGGCCGCAGTGGTTCCGGGTGATAAGGACAGCAGGCCCATGGTAATGATGGGGATGGCACAGATAATGCAAAGGGTCACATATTTGTCCGTGTGGTCTGTTACGGCTCCCCACAGGATACGTCCGGCCATACTCATAAATGAAAGCAGGGATACACAGGTGGCTGCCTGGGTGGGCGTAAGGTGGTGGCTGCTCTGAAGAATCTGGGACGCCTGGCTGATTACCATCATGCCGGAGGTCAGGCCGAAGGCAAAGGCCACAGCCGCAACGTAAAACATGCTTGTTTTCACCATCTGCCCCCTTGTGAGATTGACGGCAGGACTTTTTTTCTCCGGGAACGACGTTTTGCCGGCAGTTGTTCCGGATATATTCTTTTTCTTCTCCTGGCCGGCTATTCCCTCCTTAAGCTGGCTTTTTTTAAAATCCACATATCCTTCCGGTATTGGCTTTAAGATAAAGCTGGCGCCAATCAATACAATCAGGCAGATAAGGCCGATGAAGTCAAAGGTGGAGGTAAGTCCTTTGTTTTCAATGGAACCGGCCAGAACCGGGGACCAGACAATGGCTGCCCCGCCGTAGATGCCTGCCATGAGACCGGAGGAGATGCCCTGCTTTTCCGGAAGAATGGAGGCGGAGTACCCCATCATGGTGGGATAAATCAGGCCGGAGCCGATTCCGGTGCCCAAACCATAGGTTAAAAACAGCAGGGGAAGGGTGGTTATGTGTCCGCTGGAAAAGTAACCGAGGCCAAATAAAAGTCCGCCTGTTAAAACCATCTGATTTGTCTTTAAATGTTTTGTAAATCCGCCGAGCAAGGTGGGAGACATGGTGGAGCATAGGACGGTGACCGTGTAGCACAGGGCAACGGCTGCTGTTACGGATTCTCCGCCCATGGCCTGCACAATGGGGGTCTGCACAATGGACCAGGTATATCCCAGCCCCACCATAAAGACAACCACCAGCCCGGTGACAAAATATAGGATTTTCTTTTTTTCAAATGATTCGTATTGATTGGCCATATGCAACCTCCTGTCAGTTATCCAAGGACCTTTGCGGGATTGGCGATAAATATTTTGTCAAGCTGCGCATCGGTAACACCCCGTTCCTTCAGCATCGGAATGACTCTGCCCGGAATATTCAGGATATTGGCATGGGCCATGAAGTCCAGCTCATCCTTTGGCACGGGACGGGGACGGCCAAGTTCCACGGTTACGGAATCATGGCTCATGAGAATCTGGTCCTCGTATCCTTTGTCGAGAAGGGCTGTAATCACGTCACAGCGTTCCTCATCCGTGGGTGTGTGGAACAGGTCGCCTTCCAGGCCGAAACGGTCAAAGGAATCAAAGACTCCGTACTGAAGAACCCTCTCATGGTAATCAATGTCCGTGTTTCCGCACATATGTCCGATTGCAATATCCTTGGGATTGGCGCCGTTATCAATGAGCAGCTTGGCCTGTTCAGGCCCCATGGTGCCGGATTCCGTGTGGGTAATGATGGTGGCTCCTGTTTCCCTGTTTGTTCTGGCTGCTGCCCGGAAGAATTTTTCTTCAAAGGGAGTTATCTGGTTGGCGCTGGAAGCCAGCTTGATGACGCCGGCCCGGATGCCTGTATTCCCGATTCCCACCGTCAGTTCCGTGCGCATCATTTCATACATCTCCTTCTCCACATCTGCGAATCCGCTGCGGAATTTCCAGTACATAAATGCACTGGCAGGCTCGTAATAGTATCCCGTGGAACAGATGATGTTCAGGTCCATGATGGTGGCCATCTTTGCCAGAAAAAAGGGGTCGCGGCCGCATTCATTGTTGGTTGCATCCACAATGGTGCGGAATCCGTATTTTTCTTTTAACGGCGTCAGCCATTTCATATTCTCCTTAATGCACAGCAGTTCATCAAATCCGCCCAGGGTGCAGTCACCCTGAAAACCGCAGAATCCGTAGATAAGGTGTTCGTGCATCAGCGTTTTTCCCAGGTCCTTTGCCTCCATTGGTCCCAATACAGTATGAATCATTTTCCCCATGATATAACCTTCCTTTCTTTGTGGATATATTATAATATAGTTAAGATGTTTGTGGATACTTCTTCATTCCGTATGCCTGGCCCCAGGCACAGACACCGCATAAAACCAGGCCGAACAGCATGCTCAGGATAAGTCCAAGTATGTTTTCCATGTCCAGGAATCCGATACCGCAGGCAAAGGTCAGGGCCACGCCTGCGAATATAATTGGAACATCCCGAAATGGCGTATTGCACAGGTATGCAATGTGGATAATCATGGTGACGGCGGTCCCTGCTAATATGGGGCCGAATCCGGCAAGGGCTGAGCCGAATATACCAAATGTCATGAGCAGCAGGTCAAGCTGTCCCCAGATTGGACCGCATACAGCGCTGGCCATGAGATGGGGCACATCCTTTACCGTGGAGCCCATGCCGAAGAATACAGCCAGACAGACAAACATAATCCAGGGATGGCCTTTAAGAGCAGGAATCATTACGTACACATAATTAAACACAGAACACCAGAAGGATGTCCAGACCGCGAAGAAAATAACTGCTTTTTTACTCATACAATACCTCTCCATTACTTAAGTTATAGTTTCTTGCTCCCAATCCGATTTCTGCAGAATCATTATTGTAACTATATATAGAGCAATATTTGTACCAACTTGTAAAAAGCATATAAGAATGGAAAACAGCAGCTGTTTAAGGGAAAGGGAAGAAGGGATTGTTCTGAAAAAAAACAAAGCCGGGGACGGATGTTTGATAAAAGAACAACAATGTGGGATTCCAAGAGTACGAAAGGCGGATTATCCGGGGAGCTGTCAGGAAATCCATGGTTGGCATGTTTCATGCTTATTATAAAATCAGGCAGAAGATAATTATATTATGAAGGAGGACATTGATTATGAACGCAGAGAAATTACCATTTGCAATGCCGTCATTTGATTTAAACGGTAAGGTTGCGGTTGTGACAGGAGGTACCAAGGGACTGGGCTATGGAATTGTCATGGCGCTTGCCTTTCACGGGGCCAGGGTGGTCATTACCAGCCGCCACCAGGAGGATTGCGATGCAGTAGCAAAAGAAGTGGCTGATATGGGCGGTGAAGCCATGGGAGTCAAGGCAGATGTCCAGAATGTAGAGGAAATCCAGAACCTGATTGATAAGACAGTTGAAACATACAAAAGATTGGATATCATGGTCAACAATGCCGGAGTGGCGGTGACCAAACGTCTGACCGACATGACGGAGGCAGACTATGAGAGGGTGATTGATTCCAATTTAAAGAGTGTGTATTTTGGGGCCCAGATTGCGGCCAGGCAGATGATTGCCCAGGGAGAGGGAGGTAAAATCATCAACATGTGTTCCATCGGCGGAATCAAGGGAAACAACCAGCTGTCCACCTATGGGGCCTCAAAGGCAGGCGCCATTAATCTGACTAAGTCCATGGCATGGGAATGGGGCAGGTACGGGATTAATGTGAATGCAATCTGCCCCGGCTATGTAAAGACGGACCTGAATGCAGAGCAGCTGGAGAATCCGCAGTTTAAGGACAAGGTATTAAAGGGAATCCCCCTGAGAAGGTTCGGTACGGTACAGGAGATTGCCGCCCTCACACTGTTCCTGGCTTCAGACTGCTGCAACATGCTGACAGGCGAGTACATTGTGGCTGATATGGGAGCTACGTTGGGCGGGAATGTATAGGTAGGGGATGGAAGAAAGACCCCCAAATCCCGCCCTAATTTGTTGAAATTACTCCCCCGCTATGTTAAGATTAAATCAATTGGCAGTTTGGTAGGTCAGTGAAGCCAGTGACAGGAGCGGTGGAAGATAATATGATACCTGGGGAATATGAAAAGCTGTTCGAAAATAAGCTGTTTCAGGAAATAATGGACAATATAGACGACGTTGTTATGATTATTGACAGGGAGACTTACATCGTTTATGTCAATCAGGCATATGAAAGGTCCTTTGGAATCAAAACAGGATACATCATAGGCAAGAAGCTGAGTGATATAGAGGGCGATACCACTGCCATCAATGTGATGAGGCTGGGGACGCCCATTGTCCATCAGCTGGAATATCTGAAGTCCCTGAATGTGGATTCGGTGGGAATTTCTTTTCCATTAAGGTATGGCGGGGAAATCGTGGGAGGCGTTTCGGTCTTTAATAATACGGCAAAGTACGTGGAGCTGGCCTCCAGGCTGAACCGCACCAAAGAGATGACCCGGTTTCTCCAGGACCAGTTAAATGACCCGGCCATTGCTCAGTGGTCCAAGGAATTCATTACAGTCAACGCCTATATGAAGCAGATACTGGGTCTGGCTATTAAGGTGGCTAAATCTCAGGCAACTGTGCTGATTCGCGGCGAGAGCGGAACCGGAAAGGAGGTCATGGCAAAAATCATCCATGACAACAGCTCCAGGGCCGAGGGGCCCTTTATCAAGGTCAACTGCGCGGCGATTCCGGACAATCTGCTGGAGAGCGAGTTTTTTGGCTATGTGGGAGGCTCCTTTACCGGAGCCAGGAAAGAGGGAAAGGCCGGCAAGTTTGAGATGGCCCAGGGCGGAACCATTTTCCTGGACGAGATAGGCGATATGGATATCAATATGCAGGTAAAATTTCTGCGTGTCATACAGGAAAAAGAGGTGGAGCGAATCGGGGGGTCCAGACCCATTCCCCTGGATGTGCGGATTGTGGCAGCCACCAACCAGGACCTGGAGGACTTGATTAAAGAAGGGAAATTCCGCCAGGATTTGTATTACCGCCTGAATGTAATCGAGATTAAGATTCCACCTCTCAGGCAGAGACGGGAGGATATACCGGTTCTGGTACACCATCTTGTGAAGAAGCTGGCCGGGGACCATGTAATGGTATCCCCCCTGGTAATGAACTGTTTTAATTCCTATGATTGGCCGGGAAATGTGAGAGAGCTGAGAAATGTGCTGGAGCACGCCTGCATCATGCGCAGCGAGGATATCATTGACACATATGCCCTTCCCCAGTACATGCAGCCTAAAAGCAGCCTGGATGCTTCCCATGGGGAGAAGGTCAACTATGATTTAAAGGAGATGACAGCCATCCTGGAAAAGGATTTGATTCTGGAGGCGCTGAGGAAATTTTCCAATAAGTCAAAGGCCATAGATGCCCTTGGCATTTCCAGAAGCGCGTTTTATGAAAAGATTAAGAAATATGGGATTGATGTGGACGGTATTCTGTAAGCAATGTAAAATCAAAGCAGAACATTGTTATTTTCAATCATATGCAGGAATCTGAACAACCGGAGTTTTATAAAAAGCAGGAAATCATGAAAATGGTTTCCTGCTTTTTAAATATCTGTAAACCAGATATTTATATGTACGAAAATCAAACACATTATCCGGCAGTCAGGACAGGCTTCCCCTGAAAACATTGGAAAGAGGCGGGATTTTGGATAAAGGGAGAGTTGGCACGACAATTGCTTTAATATCTGATAGACGGATAACAGCAGAAGCAGGGAAGGGGATGTGACAGTGAAACCGGCTTTATCGCCATGTATGATAGGAACATGTAAAATAAACAACCGTTTTGTTATGACAGCGGCTAACCTGGGATATTGCCTGGACGGTTATGTCACAGACCAGGTAATTGAATATTACCGGGAAAGAGCCAGGGGAAAGACCGGGCTCATCATAGCCGGGGCAGCCGGGGTGGACCCTGGAGGAATCAATACAGCAGGCATGATGCAGATATGTGATGATTCCTATATCCCCTCCATGAGGCGGCTCACTGAGGCTGTCCATGAAGCGGGAGGCAGGATTTTCCTGCAGCTTATGCATGCCGGGGCTTATGCAAGGCAGAGGGAGCACCGGGGCAGGAAGGCAGTGGCGCCGTCCGGGTATGTATGCCCCTTCACAAAAGAGGAAACCCATGGACTGACAGGCCAGGAGATTACAGGCATAGTGACGTACTTTAAAGAAGGGGCTGTCAGGGCCCGGAAGGCCGGGTTTGACGGAATTGAGCTCATGGGAAGCGCCGGATACCTTATCTCGGAATTCCTGTCTGCGGCAACCAACCAAAGGCAGGACAGTTATGGAGGCGGAGTGGCTGAACGGACCCGGTTCCTGCTTGAAATCATCGGAGCGGTCAGGAAGGCCGTGGGAACGGATTATCCGGTCATTGTAAGGCTGTCGGGAACAGACTTTGTCCCTGGCGGCAATGGCCTGGAGGAGTTCCTGGAAATAGGAAGCATGATTGAAAACCAGGTGGATGCCATTGATGTGACCGGAGGATGGCATGAGTCCGCGGTGCCCCAGATTACATATAACGTTCCCAGAGGAATGTATCTGTATATGGCCAGAGCCATGAAGGAGAGGGTTTCGGTTCCCATCATTGGATGCAACCGCCTGGATTTATATAAGGCTGTGGAAGCCGTACAAAACAGGGACTGTGATATGGCAGGAATGCTGAGGGCACTGATTGCAGACCCCTGTCTTGTGAAAAAATATATGGAGCAGGATGAAGCAGCCATCCGGCCGTGCCTGGCCTGTAACCAACAATGCCTGGACCGGATTTTTACGGGAAATAAGCTGGAGTGTGCTGTCAACTATTTGGCAGGCAGGGAACACAAGCCCTATCGGCCAAGGGATGAGGGGAAGAATATTCTGGTAATCGGCGCAGGAATCAGCGGACTTGTATACAGTGCCCTGGCATCAGGCAGCAACCGGGTGACGGTATGGGAAAAGGAAACGGATTACGGAGGCGCGGGACGGGCCGTGGGAAAATTACCCTTCAGGGAGGATGTGCTGGAGTATGTGCGGTATCTGTTCGGCCGGTGCGCGGCCAATGGAGTTACATTTTGCTGGGCCACGGCGGGCACCAGGGAAAATATAAGAAGGGTGATGGAAGAAGGCAGGTTTGATAAGGTTATACTGGCATCAGGATGCACCATGACGCTGCCTGAAGACAGGCGGGATGAAGCGGCGGATAATACGAACAGTATACCGGACTATAAGACCGTGCCGGGGACCAATTTACTTACCCCAGCGGAGTGCATACTGGGCGGCCGTCTTCCGGGCCGCGATATAGTAGTCATTGGTTCCGGATATAAGGCAGTGCAGACAGCCCAGTACTGTGCGGCGGCCCCCAGGGCAGGGGAAAGGGAACAATGCTTTTTAAGGCGGTATGCCCCAAAGGACCTGGAAAAGGTAAGTGGCATAATGAAGTGGGAAAACCGGTCAGTCACCCTGCTGTCGCCTGAAAAAAAGGCCGGGCGGGGATTTGGAGCCAGCACCCGCTGGACTATGTTGGATGATATAAGGCAGAGGGGCGTCAGAGTGGTATCTGAAGTGAAAATACGCTGCATTGGAACGGACCGGGTTATTTATCTGGAGGAAGGGAAGGAAAAATCAGTCCGGGCTGACATGGTCATTGTCAGTGAAGGATGGAAAAAAGATATGGAATCCGCCTTTTTAAAAGATGAGATGGGGGACAGAGCCGTTTTGATTGGCGATGCCAGGAGACCGGGACGGATAACGGATGCGGTAAAGGATGCCTTTACAGCTGCAATGAATTTAGAGGAGGGTAATTATGTTTGAACAGAAACACGAGATGTTAAGAAAACTGGCAAAAGAGTTTGCCAAAAAGGAGCTTGAGCCCATTGCCGGCGATGCGGAAAAGAACGGATGTTATCCGCCCGAGCTGTGGCAGAAGGCAGCCAGATACGGCTTTGGAGGAATTACCATACCAAAGGAGTACGGGGGAGCCGGAGGGGATTACAAGTCCCTGGCCATTGTGGTGGAGGAATTCTGTAAAAAGGATGCGGCGTCTTCCTCCCTTCTGATGAGCAATTCATTGTCAGGCGCACCTTACCTGTACTACGGCACGGAGGAGCAGAAGCAGAAGTATTTAAAGCCTATGGTATTGGGAGAGAAAATAGGAGCGTTCGCCCTGACAGAGCCAGGGGCCGGTTCCGACTCAGGAGCGACCCAGACCACCTGCCTTTGGGATGAGGAACAGGGGTGCTACATATTAAACGGACGCAAATGCTTTATTACCATGGGTCCTATATGCGACCATGCGGTTGTATTTGCCAAATCGGATTTAACGGCAAAGGGGACCAGGGGAATATCCGCATTTATCGTGGAAGCTTCATGGGAAGGATTTTCCAGAGGAAAGACAGAAGAAAAGATGGGAATGCATGCATCTGTGACCTCTGACCTTATATTCAACAATGTGAAGGTGCCCAGGGAAAACCTTCTGGGAGAAGAGGGAAAGGGCTTTAAGATTGCCATGGGAATCCTGGACGCGGGACGTGTGACCGTGGCGGCCCAGGGACTGGGAATCGCAGCCGGATGTCTGGAGCTGGCAGTGGCCTACTCCAAAGAAAGGGTTCAGTTTGGAAAACCTATCTGCAAGCTTCAGGATGTGGCCTTTAAACTGGCGGACATGGCCACAGAGGTGCAGGCCACCCGGCTTCTGGTCTATGATGTGGCGGATAAGCTGGACCGCCATGAAAGCGTCACCATGCAGGCCGCCATGGCAAAATACAAGGCAGGAGAGGTCTGCAACAGCGTGGCCTACAAGGCGCTGCAGATTCATGGGGGATACGGATACATGCAGGATTATGCCATTGAGAGGATGACCAGGGCGGCCCGCCTTGTATCCATTTACGAGGGGACTTCAGAAATCCAGAAGCTTGTCATATCCGGAAATTTACTGAAATAGTGGAGGTGTAGGAATGAAGATTTTAGTTTGTGTAAAGCAGGTTCCCAATACAAACGAGGTTAAGATAAATCCAAAGACAGGAACCCTCATAAGGGATGGGGTGGAAAGCATACTGAATCCTGATGACGATAACGCCCTGGAGGCAGCCCTGCAGATGAAGGACGCCAATGAGGGTACAACGGTCACCGTGATTTCCATGGGGCCGCCCCAGGCAAAGGAAGTGCTGGTGGAGTGCATGGCAAAGGGCGCGGATGATTCGGTCCTGCTCAGCAGCCGGGCATTTGGTGGGGCGGATACCTGGGCTACCTCCAATACCATTGCAGGAGCCATTAAGAAAATTGCCGGATATGACATTATTTTCGCAGGACGCCAGGCCATTGACGGGGATACGGCCCAGGTGGGGCCCCAGATTGCGGAAAAGCTGGGAATCCCGCAGGTTACGTATGTGGAGCGTATCCTGTCCTGTGAAAATGGAAAGGTAACGGTCAGGCGTCAGCTGGAGGATGGGTATGAGGTCATTGAGGTCCCTATGCCGTGTCTGCTTACCGTTGTAAAGGAGCTGAATACACCCAGATACATGAGCGTCAGAGGCATTTACGAGGCATATGAGAGGGACATTACTGTATGGAATGAAAATGATATTCCGGTCCGGGCAGATGAGATTGGCATCAATTCGTCGCCAACCAAGGTATTCCGCTCCTTTACGCCGGAGCCAAAGGGAAAGGGAATCATGATAGAGGGAACTCCTAAGGAAGCAGCGGCAAAGGTAATCGGCGAATTGAAGAAAAAACATGTTCTGTAGAGCAGGAGGTAAAGTATGGCTGTAAAAATCAGTGCGGATAAATGTAAAGGTTGTAGTCTTTGTGTTAAAGCCTGTCCCTTTGGGGCCATTGATATGGCGGAGAAAAAGGCTGTTATCAATGATAAATGTACCATGTGCGGGGCCTGCGTGGAATCCTGTAAATTCGGAGCCATCACCAAGGATGCGGAGGAACCGGAGAATGACCTTTCTGCCTACAGGGATGTATGGGTATTTGCAGAACAAAGGGCGGGCGTAATCACGCCTGTGGTCTTTGAACTGCTGGGCAAGGGGCATGATTTGGCGGCTGACATCGGAGATGCCAGGCTATGCGCCATTCTTCTGGGAGAGGGGCTGGAAGATATGACCAGGCAGCTCTTTGAGGCCGGCGCAGAGGTGGTGTATACGGCTGAAAGCAGTCTGCTGGCAGACTATACGGCAGACGGATATACAAAGGTCATATCAGACGCCATCCGTGAGTTCAAACCGGAGATTGTGCTTTACGGAGCAACCCACATCGGCCGGGACCTGGCTCCCAGGTTGGCGGCCAGGGTCAACACAGGTCTGACCGCTGACTGTACGAAGCTGGACATTGACCCGGAGACAAAGGGAATCCTGCAGACCAGGCCTGCCTTTGGAGGAAACCTGATGGCAACCATCAAGTGTCCCAACCACCGCCCCCAGATGTCCACGGTAAGACCCGGGGTAATGGATAAAATGCCTGTGGCGCCGGGGAGGACCGGGGAGGTCATACCGGTTACCCTGAACCTGTCTGAGTCCCATATACGCACCAGGATACTGGAAATCGTAAAGACAGCCAAGGACCTGGTATCCCTGACTGATGCTGAAATTATTGTGTCCGGCGGCGCCGGACTGGGAGATGCCTCCGGGTTTGAGCTGATTAAGAAATTTGCGGACCATATAGGCGGAGTGGTGGGCGCGTCGCGTGCGGCCGTGGATGCGGGCTGGATTGACCACTCCCATCAGGTAGGACAGACCGGAACAACGGTAAAGCCTAAGATATACATTGCCTGCGGTATATCCGGGGCCATCCAGCACCTGGCCGGGATGCAGACCTCGGACATTATAATAGCCATCAACAAGAGCCCCCTGGCCCCCATCTTTGAGGTGGCGGACTATGGAATCCTGGGAGATTTGTACAAGGTTATACCGGAGCTTATGGAGGCCTGGGGATAGGGCTTTGGGATTGAAATACGTGTTATGGACAGAGAAACCATGTGAGCAGAAAGGAGATTTTGTTATGCCAAAGAGACTGGACGGTAAGGTTGCATTGGTAACGGGAGCAGCAAGGGGACTGGGAAGGGCCTATGCCCTGAGACTGGCAGAGCTGGGAGCGGATGTGGGGGTCATTGACATAGACCTTAAATCCTACAAGGCATTTGAGGGGGAGGAAAAGCTGCTGACAGCAGAGACAACCATGGACGAGTGCAGGGCGCTGGGCGTAAAATCAGCCGGTGCAGAGGCTGATATCACGGACAGGGAGGCTGTGTTTGCGGCGGTTGCGCAGATTGAGAAGGAGCTTGGCCCCATTGATATTGTGGTCTGCAATGCAGGCGGCGGCATGGGCGCGCCGGATGGAAATAAGGCCAGTGAGCTTAACTGGGAACAGTTCTACGCAGTGACCGAGCGGAATTACTACGGGACCGTGTACACCTGCAATGCTGTGGTTCCGGGCATGAAGAAAAGGGGATACGGCAAGGTGGTCAATGTTATCTCCGTGGGCGGACTGGTGGCAAACAGCGACGGAAGCTATGCCCATTACGCATCTGCCAAGGCAGCCATTGCCCAGTATACCAGGCTGCTGGCCCAGGAGGTGGGGCGCTATAATGTGACCGCCAATTGCATTGCGCCTGGATTTATCGCCACGGGCCGTCTGGTGGAGAATTATAAGAAGGCAGGGGAAGGAACCTTCCTGCGAAATGTTGCCATGAAGCGTTTTGGAACCTTGGAGGACTGCGCCAATGTGGTGGAGTTCCTCGCCACAGACCTTTCTTCTTATGTGAACGGAGCTGTCATTGAGGTGACAGGAGGAACTGTTGGCAGGATGATTATGAACGAACCCGCGGAATGCTAGAAGAACCGGCGCAGTGCCGGAGGAACCAGGGGAGCGCTGTCTGTTCCGGCAGCAAAGGCAAATATATATAAAATGCAGGATACAAAGCAGGAGAATGCTGTTACACTGATAGAAGCGGCATCATTTTAGTGAGACAATGATTCAGTTTGACAGCATCCTGTTTTGATTGTATTGTTAAAAAACTAACAAATTAGTGCGGAGGGTACATTATATGAGCAGATGGGAAACATTAGAAAAAAAACCAGCGCCCCTTTTTACAAAGGAATTCGGTCCGCTGAACGGTATCAGGGTGCTGTTAAATGGTTCTGTGGTGGCAGCTCCTTTTGCAGCCACCATGTTAAGCGATTTCGGGGCTGAGGTCATTGCGCTGGAGCGGCCAAAAGTGGGCGGTGACACGGCCAGACACCAGCAGCCTCAGATAAAGGACGGGGAAAAACATATCAGCGGCTCCTGGATGCAGAACGCCAGGAACAAATTAAGCTTTACCCTGGAGACAAATTTCAGGAAGGTGCCGGAATCAAAGGAAATCTTTCTGTCATTGATAAAGAACTGCGATGTATGGATTGAAAATATGGTATGGATTGAGAAGCTGGGAATCACGGATGAGATGCTTCTGGAGGTCAATCCCAGGCTGGTTATCTGCCATGTCAGCGGCTTCGGCACACCAAAATTCGGAGGCCGGGAGCGCCATTTAAACCGCGCCTGCTATGACCCCCTGGCCCAGGCTGAGTCTGGCTGGTGCCTGCTGCAGGGGTTCCCGGACAGACCGCCTTACTATGCGCAGCAGTACATAGGCGATTACCTGTCGGGCCTGTTTGCTGTGAATGGTATACTGATGGCCCTCCGTCATGCGGACAAGACGGGACAGGGACAGATTATTGATACCACACTGTGTGAGAGCTATATGAGGGTTATGGACGATAACTTTACCCTGTGGGGTGAGGCGGGTATCCAGAAGCAGCGTCAGGGAATCAAGCAGTCCACCTACCAGCCCGCAGGCATATTCCCCACAAAGGACGGCAAGTTCATCAATCTGGGGGCGTATGGAAAGGGCTCTTATGAGAAGGTCATGAAAGGATTTGGGTTTGACCTTGAGAAATATTCCTATGAGGCGGCAGGAGGAAGCGCCGAGGCCCTGCAGAGCAGCCTGGGCAGGGAACTGGACCAGATGTTTGCAGATTACTTCATGAGCCACACGGCCCAGGAGGCCATTGACATTCTGATTGACAACAGAATCGGGGCTGCTGTCATTAAGGACTGTAAGGATGTGATGGAAGACGAGCACTGGAAGGAGAGAGAGGACTGGGTCACATATGAGGACCAGACTCTTGAAAAGGAAATCACTGCATTTGGCTTTGCGCCTAAATTATCTGAGACACCCGGAGAAGTATGGAGAGGCGCTCCCAGGCTGGGACAGGATACAGAGGAAATCATGACAAAGCTTCTTGATTATACCCCTGAGGAAGTGGATGCGTTAAAGGGCAGAGGGGTCATTGATTAATTATCATGCAGATTTATCCGGGAGGCGTCTGAAGGTTCATGAAGCAGGAGGAAAGCATGGCTATATTACGTTCAGAGGAATTGAAAAATAATAAGGATGAGTTTATCCGGAATACATTCTGCAGGATTTTCCACCGTACAGCACTCAGATATCCTGATAAGACGGCTGTGTCGGACGAGGACAGCAGCCTGACTTACCGGGAGTTGGATGAGTACAGTAATTTTCTTGCAAAGCACCTGGTGAGCCGTGGCGTCAAACGGGAGGAAATCGTTGCAATCCAGTCAGGACGCCATGTTAAGACCGTCATAGGAATCCTGGCAGTCTGGAAAGCAGGCGCTGCCTATGTGTTCCTGGATGAATGCTATCCTGAGTCCAGGAACCACAAGATTCAGGAGGAATGCGGATACAGAATCATACTTACAGACCAGTACTTCTCAGACCTTCATATGGAACAGGATAAAGAATACACGGACCTGTCCCGAAGGGAGGACCTGGCCATCCTTATCTATACCTCCGGCTCCACATCCATGCCCAAGGGCGTTATGATTGAGCACAGGAACATTACAGGCTCTGTCAGCAATTTCTACAGGCTGGGGTTTAATGAGTCAGACGTGGTCTGTCTCTTTGCAAGCTTCAGCTTTGTGGCCTCTGTCTATGACACCTGCAGTTCACTGGCATCCGGCGCAACCATGGAAATCATACCGGAATACAGAAGGAAGAGCATAGACCTGATAGTCAGCTTCTGCCGGGAAAAACATATCACCGTCACCTTCCTGCCGCCTCATATGGCCATGAAGTTCATGAAGTACGACGAGAGCCGGTTAAACCTAAGGGCCCTTTTGGTGGGAAGCGAACCCGTGCGTAACTTGGAGCCAAAGAGCTACAGGATTATCAATGTGTACGCTGCGTCGGAAACCTGCTCTCTGGCAGCTGCCTATGATATCAGCAGCCGTGAAAAATCCTACCCCATCGGCACCCTGAATCCCAATCTGAGAGGCTATATTGTGGATGAAGAGGGAAAACCGGTAAAACCAGGGAGGGAGGGGGAGTTGTGGCTTGCAGGACCCCAGATAACCAGGGGATATTTTAAGCGTCCTGAGCGCACAAGGGAACAGTACATTGACAATCCCTTTGAACATGAAAAGGGGTATGAACGGGTGTTTAAGACAAGGGATATTGTCTGTCAGACCGAGGATGGGAACCTCCGGTACATAACCAGATTGGATAATATGTATAAAATCAGGGGATTCCGTGTGGAAAGCGGCGCAGTGGAATCAGCTGTATTAAAATGCTCGGAAATAAAGGAAGTGGTTGTCACAGCCTTTACAGACGCAGGGGGATGCAATATTTTGTGCGGGTATTTTGTATCGGACCGGGAGATTGACGTTAAGCTTCTTAAGGAACGGCTTAAGTCCCTCATCCCGTACTATATGGTACCCACCTGTTTTATACGCCTGGAGCAGCTTCCCAGAAACATAAACAATAAAGTTGACCGCGGCGCCCTGAAGCCGCCCAAGGAACTGAATGACCATAAACTGCTGCAGAAGCTTTACTAGAACTCCATCCGGACGGATGGAGTTCCAAAACAGCCAGGGCGTGCAGATGAAATAATAAGGAGAGTGGCATGTCGGAAGAATTATATAATAAATTCACACAATTTTTTGATGCGGATATCAACCGGTATTTAGGCGAACACGGCGGAGGCGCAGAGGTGGTGGAACTGGAGGGAAACGAGCTGATTATCCGGATGCTTGGGGAGTGCAGGGGCTGTCTGTCCATGAACGATACGGTTAACGGTGTTATTTTGAAAAAGGTCAGCGCTGTATTTCCCTTTGTGAAAAAGGTCAGTGTGACGGATGATGTAAGCCCTGAGGTCTATGAGATGGCATGTAATCTTTTTACATCCCACAGCTACAAAGAATGAACATAACAGACCTGTATAAAATCCGGACAAAACCAGCCTGAATCCAGGGCAGGTGTACGGAAAACGAACAGGCAGCCAAAATCCGTACCAGGTCCTGGAACGGCCGGAACAGCCCCGGCCCCCCTGTAATCAGCCATGGGGACCATGCAGCGGCTGTCAGCGGGTATTGGCACATGAATTGCTTTATATACAGGTGAGACGAATCAATTATCCTATTACAGGAGGAATGACACATGGGTGTAGGAACATACGAAGCATATATTGAGAGAATGAAAAAAATGAAGCCGAACATTTATCTGGACGGCAAATGCGTGGATAGGATGGGACCGTGGAACGAGGGCGGTTTCTGGGTGATGAAGCAGTGCTACGACATTGCCAATAACCCGGAGTACGCGGATGTTTGTACAGCAACCTCCCATCTCACAGGGGAGACCATCAACCGCTGTACCCATATCCACCATTCACAGGATGACCTGCTGAAAAAACAGCTTATGACCCGTCTGGTCTGCCACCGGGTGGGGGGATGCATGCAGAGGTGCATGGGTACCGATGCCTTAAACGCCATTGCGGTTGTATCCTATGACTGCGACCAGGCCACAGGAACCAAATATTATGAAAGATTCAACCGTTACCTGGAGTACTGCCAGAAATACGACCTGATTTGCAATTGTGCCCAGACAGACGTAAAGGGAAGCAGGAATTCAAAGTACAAGAGGGCCCACCAGCAGCCGGACCCGGATATGTTCCTCCATGTCATTAAGACCGATGCGGACGGCGTGGGCATTGACGGAAAGCCCTGTAAGGGCGTCATTGTCCGGGGCGCAAAAATCTGTAATTCCTGCGCGCCTTATGTGGATGAAATCATTGCAACTCCCACCAAGTTCATGGGCAGGGGAGACGAGGGGTATGCCATTTCCTTTGCTCTTCCCGCTGATTGGGACGGAATCAAGCTGATGGCCCTGCCCGGACTCCACCACAAGAGGAAACACCTGGAAGCTCCCTTTAACCGCAATGGGGACAACGAGTCCCTGACCATATTTGACGATGTATTCGTACCTGAGGACAGAATTTTCCTGAACGGATACGACAATGAGGACGTGGTCCAATATGCGGGATATCTGGCTCTCATGTTTGCCCATTTCCACAGACATTCCTATACAGGATGTAAGACTGCCGTATCTGAAATCATCGCATCCCAGGCAGCCCTGGTGGCAGATGTAAACGACATTGCAAAGGCAGAGCATGTGCGCGAGAAAATCTGCGATATCATTGGCACGGCTGAACTGGTATTTGCAGCAGGCCAGGCGTCCGCATACAGGGCAGTGGAATTCCCCAACGGTTCCTGGGTGCCGGATGAAATCCTGACCAATGCAGGCAGAAGGCTTGCAGGACATAACATTTACCATGAGTACGAGATTCTGGCGGACCTGACAGGCGGCGTGTGTGCATCCCTGCCAACGGAGGAGAGCTTCTTTGCGCCTGAAACAGCTGAGCTCTGCAACAAGTATATTATGCGCAATCCGGAGTACACGCCAGAGGAGACACACCGCGTCATGAGGATGATGGAAGATAAGCTGTGCGATGCCTTTGAGGGCGCCCAGTGCGTGGCCGGTGTTCACGGCGGGGGTTCGCCACTGATGGAGACAATCACGCTGATGAGCCGCTATGATTTGGAAGAACTTAAGAAGATAGCAAAATACCTGGCGGGATTTGACGGTGTGGCGTGCCCGCGCTATGAGAGAGCCACTGCAACGCCAAGGGCCATGCTGGAGCGTTTTAAAACAACACAGAAGTAATGGGAGCAAAGGGAACAGCTTATTGATGGATTGGAGGGAAATCAAATGGCTGAGGAAATAAGGAATATTTTAGTAGTGGGCGCAGGTGTAATGGGTTCTGCCATATCGCAGGTATTTGCGGCAAACGGATATAAGACGGTGATGGCTGATTTAAAGGAAGAGTTTCTTGAGACAGCCTTAAAGCGGATTGAAACAAATATTGACAGTATGGAGGAGGAGAACCTGGCCGACGGCTCTTACCGCGGTGCGGTGCACGCTAACCTGTCTGCCATTTTAAACAGCAGGATTCCGGAGACAGCAGGGCTTTTCGACCTTGTGGTGGAAGTAATATTTGAAAATAAAGAAGCCAAGCATGAACTTTACAGGATTCTGTCGGATAACTGCCGTCCGGACTGTATATTTGCCAGCAATACATCGGGAATGGATGTGTTTGCAGTGACAAAGGATATCCTTAAGAACCCGGAACGCCTGATTATCACCCACTGGTTCAACCCGCCCCATCTGATGAAGCTGATTGAGGTGGTGAAGGGACCTGAAACTTCGGATGAAACGGCTGAAAAGGTGAGAAAGCTTCTGGAAGACTGCGGCAAGAAACCGGCAGTTCTGGGTAAGTTCATGCCAGGCTTCATTGTAAACAGAATGGCCACGGTTATATGCCGCGAGCTGTACTATATGGTGGAGCAGGGATGGGTCAGCCCCCAGGACGCGGAAAATGCCCTTAAGTATACCGACGGCCTGAGGTGGAGCTTTGAAGGTCCTCTGGAGCTGTGGGATTTCGTGGGACTTGAAATACCCATTACAGTGGCTGCCGGGGTCATGCCCACGCTGTGCAACAGGACAGACTCCATACCCTACGGCGATAAGCTGATTGCAGAGGGAAAGACCGGCGTCAGGGCAGGGGAAGGAATGCTGGGGAAATATCCGGCTGACGTGGATGCTTATGTGAAAAAGAGGAACCGCCGAATCGTGGCCATGTATAAAATGATGAATCAGTTTGAGGAAGAGGACGCTATGGAGAAGGCGGGAGAGCCGTCCAGGTAAGGGCATCGGCAGGACGACAGACCGCATGGAGGTAAGAGATGGGAATAGGAACATATGAAGCGTATCGCGAACGCTTATCAAAAATGAAACCAAATGTCTACCTGGATGGCAAATGTGTGGACAGGAACGGAGACTGGATAGAGGGCGGATGTTATGTTATGAAGGTGTGTTACGACATGGCCAATGACCCTGAATTTGCAGATGTCTGCACAGTAAAATCACATCTCACAGGTGAAATCATAAACCGCTGCACCCACATCCACCAGTCCCAGGATGATTTGCTGAAGAAACAGCTGATGACACGTCTGATTTGCCACCGGGTAGGGGGCTGCATGCAGAGATGCATGGGCACGGATGCCTTAAATGCCATTGCAGTTGTGTCTTATGACTGCGACCAGGCAACCGGAACAAATTACCATGAGAGGTTCAACAAATACCTGCAGTACTGCCAGGAACATGACCTGGTGTGCAACTGCGCCCAGACCGATGTAAAGGGAAGCAGGAATTCCAAATACAAACGCGCCCACCAGCAGCCGGACCCGGATATGTTTGTACATATCATAAAGACAGATGCGGACGGTATTGGAGTGGATGGGAAGCCGTGTAAGGGCGTGATTGTCCGCGGAGCAAAAATCTGCAACTCCAATGCGCCGTATGTGGATGAAATCATCGTGAACCCAACCAAATTCATGGGAAAGGGAGACGAGGGATATGCGGTGTCATTTGCCCTTCCGGCTGACTGGGACGGGGTGAAGCTAATGGCCCTTCCGGGACTCCACCATAAGAGAAAACATCTGGAGGCTCCATTTTCAAAGATAGGGGATGTGGAATCCCTGACCATATTTGACGACGTGTTTGTGCCGGAGGACAGACTGTTCTTAAACGGATATGACAATCCGGACGTGGTCCAGTATGCAGGATACCTGGCCCTTATGTTTGCCCATTTCCACAGACACTCCTACACCGGATGCAAGGCGGCTGTATCCGAAATTATAGCCTCTCAGGCAGCCCTGGTGGCGGATGTGAACGACATTGCCAGGGCGGAGCATGTGAGGGAGAAAATCTGCGACATCATAGGAACAGCAGAGCTGGTATTTGCAGCAGGCCAGGCATCTGCCTACCGGGCGGTCAGGTTTCCCAATGGTTCCTGGGTGCCGGATGAGATTCTGACCAATGCGGGACGGCGTCTGGCCGGCCATAATATTTACCATGAATATGAGATTCTGGCAGACCTGACAGGAGGCGTCTGCGCATCCCTTCCAACGGAGGAGAGCTTCTTTGCGCCGGAAACAGCCGGGCTGTGCAATAAATATATCATGCGCAATCCGGATTATACAGCTGAGGAAACACACCGGGTAATGCGTATGATGGAGGATAAACTCTGCGACGCCTTCGAGGGTGCCCAGTGTGTGGCCGGTGTACATGGAGGCGGTTCGCCTCTTATGGAGACAATTACCCTTATGAGCCGTTATGATTTGGAGGAACTTAAGAAGATTGCCAAGTATCTGGCTGGTTTTGACGGGGTGGAGTGTCCAAGGTATGAGAGGAGGACGGCTACGCCGAGGGCAATGCTGGAGAAGTTTCAGAAGACCCAGAGGTAAATGATTCCATAAGCCCGATACGGAGTACGGCAAAGGCGTTTAAGATATGGGTGTATCCGTATCTTAAACGCCTTTAAGCGTGTATGCGTATTGAAGGAAAGAAGTCTGTGCCGGATACGCAGCTGATTCACGGCCGGCCGCAGCGTTACCGTATCAGAGTACCATCCGTCCCGACGGTCACAACCTGCCACGGTATAAACTTCCCGCTGGCCTGGAGTGCGCGTTTTGCGGCATTTTCAATACCGCCGCAGCATGGAACCTCCATGCGGACAATGGTGACATCCTTGATATCATTGAGACGGATGATTTCCGTCAGTTTTTCAGAGTAATCCACCATATCCAGCTTCGGGCATCCTATCAGGGTGATGCGTCCGGCTATAAAATCATTGTGGAAATTGCCATAAGCAAAGGCAGTGCAGTCAGCAGCTATCAAAAGGCGGGCATCCTTAAAATAAGGGGCCTGGACAGGAGCCAGTTTAATCTGCACAGGCCACTGGGTCAGCCGGCTCTCCATGGAAAGGGTTTTTTCCGTGGAAAGGCTTTCTGTGGAAACAGGGTTTTCCCTTGCTTCCCTGACCATGCGGGCTTTTACAGCTGCCTCGTCATAGGCAGCCGCCTCCCGTTCCTCAAAGGTAATGGCCCCTGTAGGGCAGGTGGGCAGACAGTCCCCGAGGCCGTCACAGTAATCATCCTTTAAAAGCCGGGCTTTTCCATCCACCATTCCGATGGCTCCTTCGTGACAGGCCGCAGCACATGCGCCGCATCCGTTGCACAGGTCTTCATTTATCTTAATAATTCTTCGAATCATTCCTTTATCCTCCTTGAAGCAAAACAGTGAATTGTTGTTATGCTGGAAGTATACTATGGAAAACCGAAAATGTATGTTGTTATGACAACATCTTATCTGCTGATTTTAACATATTTTTTAAAGCAGGCATGACAGCGGGAAAATGATGGCAATGGCCGGAAGAATATTTAAGACCTTGGTCCGCTTGATACCTGCAATTTTTAAACCCACTGCCAGGGTGATGATTCCCCCGCAGGCCTTAAAATTAGCCAGCATGGTGTCGAATACCCCGGTTCCGCTGAAGCAGAACAGGATTATCATTCTGATTAACACATCCATCTGCTGGTCATCCAGTGTCAGGGGAAGCCGTTCCTCCAGCCGGTGAAGTCCCTTTAGCAGGTTATCCTCCAGGTTCAGAAGTTCTCCTATGACAGTACCCGCAATAAGGGCCAGCACCACGGCAGACAGGCCAAAGATATTGGGGAGAGCTTCCTTGTTTACTTTGCGGGTTCTTCTGTATCAAGATTCCGTTTCATTCTTAGATATAATTCCTGGAACAGTTCCATAAATTCCTGCACCTTTTCAGGCGGGATATCCCGGAATGTATCTTTTTCCAGTCTGGAAAATGCCTCTGTTACGTTCTGTCCCATCTCTTTCCCAATATCCGTCAGATAAATATAAAAGGAACGCCGGTCGCCATCCGCCCGTCTCCGCTCAATAAGGGATTTTGCTTCCATTCCATTGAGTACGGATGTGAGGGTGGCGGCCTCTATGTGACAGGCATCTGCAATCTCCTTCTGGTTTGCTCCATCATGTCCCATGAGATAGTCCAGGACCTTGGGCTGGCCGGATGTCAGGCCGATATGGTGCAGCTGGGCCATAAGCTGTTTTAAATAGATGGCATGGCCTGACATTAACAGATAATGAAAATTCATGGATAAACGGACCGCCTTTCCAAATAGTTAGAATTCTAACTATTTTAATTCTAACCATAGGCGGTGTCAACCGATTTCTGCGTCCCTGCCTTTCTGCGCTCCTGCGTCCCCCCTTTATTCTTCTGCGCCCCCATGCAATCCTTACAATCTTCTTAATTG
>OLFS01001196.1_pt1 | contig 21676 bp, 20 predicted proteins | sample 1605491 | NCBI WGS metagenome assembly OLFS01 (sample SAMEA3888921, study PRJEB22519) | human gut metagenome | biome: human gut; feature: human-associated habitat; material: faeces | place: Denmark | collected 2011 | reverse complement strand
TGCAGAGAAAAAACAATAAATCTCCAATTAATTATTTTAAATTAAAAAACGGTATGTTAAAATAAAATTAGAAAAAGATCAGATAAAAATAGTAAAAATACGAGGGAAACAGGGAATGAAAACATATTTAGTAACCGGTGGAGCCGGATTTATCGGAAGCAATTATATTCATTATATGTTTAAAAAGTATAAGGATATTAAAATTGTCAATCTGGATAAACTTACTTATGCAGGAAATCCGGAAAATCTGAAAGAATTTGAAAACAATGAAAATTACGTCTTTATTAAAGAAGACATCTGTAATGCAGAAGCTGTAAATAAGATTTTCCAGGAGTACGATATTGACAGAGTTGTACATTTTGCGGCAGAGAGCCACGTAGACAGAAGTATCAAGAATCCGGAGATTTTTGTGCAGACGAATGTAATTGGAACGACAGTTCTTTTGAATGCCGCAAGAAATGCATGGGAACAGGAAGACGGAACCTATAAAGAAGGGAAAAAGTTCCTCCATGTATCAACAGATGAGGTATATGGATCTTTGGAAGAGGATGGAACATTCTTTTATGAGACAACACCGTATTCACCACACAGCCCATATTCAGCAAGTAAAGCATCTTCAGACATGTTGGTAAAGGCTTATATTGATACTTATAAGTTCCCGGCCAATATTACAAATTGCAGTAACAACTATGGACCATATCAGTTTCCGGAGAAACTGATTCCACTGATCATCAATAATGCTTTGAACGGAAAGAAAATTCCGGTTTATGGAGATGGACTCAATATCAGAGACTGGTTGTATGTAGAAGATCATGCTAAGGGAATCGATATGGTACAGGAAAAGGGCAGACTAGGTGAGACTTATAACATTGGCGGACACAATGAGCGCAGAAATATCGAGATTGTGAAGACAATCTTGAAACTGCTCTATGATGTACTTCCGGAAACTGACCCACGCAGAGAACATATTAATGAAAATCTGATCGAGTATGTCGAAGACAGAAAAGGGCATGACAGAAGATATGCGATCGCACCGGATAAAATCCGCAAAGAAGTTGGCTGGGAGCCGGAGACAGACTTTGAGACGGGAATCCGTAAAACGATAAAATGGTATCTCAAGAATCTGGACTGGATGGAGAACATTACAAGCGGAGAATATCAGAACTATTATAAAGAGATGTATCATCTGTAAATAGTAAATGAATGGAGCAGATCATATGAAGAAGAGAAAAGGAATTATTCTTGCCGGAGGATCAGGAACAAGATTGTATCCGATTACACAGGCAGTTTCAAAACAGATTTTGCCGGTTTATGATAAGCCAATGATTTATTACCCACTTTCCGTGCTTATGCTTGCGGGAATCAGAGATGTTTTGATCATTACTACAGAAAGAGATGTCAGTGTGTTCAAAGAACTGCTTGGTGATGGATCACAGCTTGGGATGAGATTTGAATATAAAGTTCAGAAAAAACCAAGAGGACTTGCAGAGGCATTTATCATTGGAGAGGATTTTATCGGTGATGATGACGTGGCATTGGTTCTGGGAGATAACATTTTCTATGGACAAAGCTTCTCCCCTGTTTTGCAGAGGGTGAATGAACGCGATGGAGCCACAATCTTTGGATATTATGTAAAGAATCCAAAAGCCTATGGGGTAGTAGAATTTGACGAATACAATAATGTACTTTCTATAGAAGAAAAACCGAAAGTACCAAAGTCTAACTATGCCGTACCAGGATTATATTTCTATGATAATTCTGTTGTACAGTATGCAAAGGAAGTCGAGCCTTCCGAACGTGGAGAACTTGAGATTACAAGTATCAACAACAGATATCTTCAAGAGGGAAAACTGAAAGTGGAACTTCTGGGGCGTGGCTTTGCATGGCTGGATACGGGAACTCCGGATGGACTTATGGATGCAGCTAATTTCGTGGCGACATTCCAGAACCGCCAGGGATTGCAGGTGTCCTGTATAGAGGAGATTGCATATAAAAAAGGATTTATTGATAAAGAACAATTGAAGAAGTTAGGAAGCCGTTTACGTAAGACACCATATGGACAGTACATATTATCTTTGTGTAAAGAACCTGGTGAGATGCGCAAACAGAAATAAAGAAAAGCAGGTATTATGACATAAAGAAGTGAAAGCGGAATGAAAATGTGGCATAATATCTGCTTTTGGTATTTTGAAGGGAGTAATCTTACAGATTGTAAAATTTGTAAAATTATGGAAGGCTAATTGACGCTCCGGATTTTAGGCGGTATACTACTCTTAATATGGACTTACTATTTATTTTTATTGAAGCATTTACTTATAATTATTACAGGCACATTTGAGTCAAGGAAGGAGGGTAGGTCCAAAGAAGAAAAAGGGGTGATGACGAGCGAGAAATAGATAGGACGCTCAGAGGAGAGTATATGGAAATTGTTTAAGAAAGGAAATAAAGGAGAACTATGAAAAAGAAAAAACACAACTTTTAGGTATTGTTCTTTCAGCTGCTATGCTTGCAACATCTGTTCCGGCTCCTGTTTATGCAGAACCGACAGATAATGTAGCAGAAGAGGAAGATAGCGATGCCGCAGCTGTTCAGGAAACAACAGATGAAGCTGATGCTGTAGCGGATGATGCAACTGATGATTCCACAGCAGCTGACGATGCGACTCCTGAAGAGGCGGACGAGCAGGATACAGCGGATGAAGCTGCTGATGCAGATGCTCAGGCGGCTGAAGAAGGAGATAATGAAGTTAAGGTGGATGGTGGTTATACAATTTCTATCCCGACAATTAACTTCCAGGGTGCTAATGCAGCTGTAGCTGAACAGCTGACAAAGGACGTGGAAATTGATGAATCTGATCCTGCTATCCAGAGTCTGAGAAAAGCACTGGAAGAGGTTGAGATTGTTGGCGGCGAAGCCGGCACAGAATCCAATGAATCTAACATCAGCACAGCAGACCTGTATGAAGCAGATGAACAGGCTGAAACCAAGAAGCTGACAGAAGACCAGATTAATACAGTTGTTGGTATGTATCAGCAGTATCTGGATCAGTGGTCAGCCAATGCCAATGTACTCGGTGTTCAGAATCCATTCTTTCTGGATTTCAACGATGATACAGATGGTCTTGGTATCCTTGGTGAGATGCTTGCTTTAGACGGCAAATCTGTTCAGGATGTCAGAGATGGCAAGGTTAGCTATGATGACCTGACAGGTATGATCTTTACTTTCACATATGGTGATAAGTTAGGTGTTAAGTATTATGGTCCAGATGTAACAAATGCAAGAGATGAAGCCCTTGCTGCAGTTACAGCATCAGGTGCGCAGACAAAGGCACAGAAGCTGCTCGTTCTGAATGACTGGCTGGCACATAACAATACTTTTGATATGTCCTACATCATGAACTCCGGCAAGGAAACAGATGCTGACAAGCCGATGATCGCTGAGAATCCTCAGAAGCAGGAACATGAGGATGAAGTTTACGATGAGATCTATAAGGTTTACGAACCACAGATCAAACAGAATTTCCATGATCAGATTTATGCAGGCATTAAGCAGGATTTGCTTGTAAAATTTTATAAAAACGCTATTGCTCAGACTTTGGTGAAGGCTGGACAGTCTGAGGAAGATGCGAATGCATATGTAGAAGCTAATAAAGAAGCTATCGAGAAGGATCCGGAAGCATTTGTGAAAGAAAACCTTCCAGACGCAGCAGAACCATTGAAGCAGGAAGCAGATAAATTTATCAAAAATGCTGAAGAAAACGGCGTTGAGGTTTCTGAAGGCGTTACGATGACAGTTGAGCAGATTACTCAGCAGCAGTTAGAAAGCGATGATCCGGCATTGGATATGGACGGTGATGGAACGAAGGAAACAAGCTTTAAGCAGGCGATTCCAATCTATGCGAAGCAGGCTGCAACCGGTATGACAACTGGTGTTATCAATTATTGGGAAGGTTCTCAGTTTGGTGCATTCGGTATGGGTACATCCGTATGTCTTGGTTACTCCAAAGCTTACACATACCTTGTACAGTGTCTGGATAAGGATATTTATCTGAAAGATACGAATGTAGGCTATGACAGCTCCAACTGGAAGACAGCCAAAGAACTGTACTATACAGATGGCAAGCTTGACACTTCAAAGAATTACACAGTTGACCTTGTAAGAATCTCCTTCCAGTCTGATGTTACAATGTACGGCGAAGAACAGGAGGACTTCGGATCCGACCATTATTGGAATGCAGTAAAGGTTGATGGACAGTGGTTTTATGTGGATCCTTGTTACACAGATGTCTACACAGAAGTTATGAGCCGTGACCGTGTTGAGACAGACGGTGATATGAACCATACATACTTCCTGTTCAGTGATACAAGTGCCAGAAAATTATATGATGGTAATTTCAGTTCTTTGAGATCTCTCTATGAAAACGAAGCAACTGATAAGACCTATGAGACAGCATGGATGGCGCGTGCGGCAAGCAATGTTTACTATGCAGACGGTTATGCGTACTACATGTATGATTCTACAGACCTGTTTGACAGAGTAAACAGTTCAAGCATGAATCAGAGCCAGAAGGCTGCAGAGTACAAGATTGTTCGTCATAAACTGACAGAAAAGGATGCAGGTGATGGCGACAGTGACTATGAGACACTGATTAACTTCACAGACAAGGAAAACGACGATGATGACGATACATTTGTAAGCGTTCTCAAAGACGGCAAGATGGTGAAGAACGACCTTCTGACAAAACTGTATGCACAGTTCGTAGATGAACAGAGCATCTACCCATCTATCGGTCTGACAGCAGCGCTGTACACAGATGGTAAGATTTACTTCAACGTATCCAACGATATCGTATCCTACAATCCTGCAGACGGTGCAGTAGCCGTTGTGAAGGAATACAATACAGTATCTGCAAAACGTGATAATACAAAGCTGTTTGGCGGTATGGCGTTTACAACAACAAGCAAAGACAGTGCAGACTTTACTGTTACAAATCATCCAATCGCAGGTCTGACTGTGAAGGGTGACAAACTGATTGTTTCAATCGGTACAAACTTCGCGTTCATTTCAGGTAAGACTGGCTTGCTTGATCATACAAGTTCCGGTTGTTATGGTTATCAATTCGAAGAGACAGATTACAATCCGACTTATACAAACTACAAGAAGTATCAGCAGTTCATGGGCAGTCAGAGCAATGATAATGACGAGTTCATGTGGTCAGCTAACTTCGTTGATACAGTTGATATGAAGACACTGACAGGTACTTCTCATAATTATGAAACAGTTTCCGTACCTGCAACCTGTGGCCGTGATGCATTTACAGAGGAACGTTGTTCTGATTGTGGTTTGATTAAAGATGGTACACGTGTAGAAAAAGAAAATACAGCACATGAACATCATTACATCAAATTCCATGAAGTATACTATACAAAGACAGATGGTGTTAAAAACGAAGCAGATAACTATGTATGCCCGGAATGTGGTGCTTGTATTACAGAACCTGTTAAATCTAAATACGAGCAGGCGAATTCCACATATGAGAAGAGAAAAGCTATCTGGGATGCAGCAATTAAAAATGAAGCAGAGGGTCATACATATGTACCGACAGATGCAAAATGGAGTGATGATTACTCAACAGTAACATTCCAGAATCTTACATGTGAATCTTGTGCAGATAAAATTGACAAGCTCGATTGCTTGCTTTCATCTGACGATAATGCAACTAATAAAGCGAACCGTGATTCTATCAATAAGACACTGGATAAAGCTGTAACAGTAGATGCTAAGATGGTCAGCCATGCTGGAACATGTGATGAAGGTGTAACAGCTGTATACAAAGCAGCAGATAAAACTGAAGACGGTGTAAAATATTTAGTATCTACAGAAGTAAAAGGCGAAGCAGGACAGCATACATATAGTGATGTAAAATTCAACTGGGATGCAGCTGCAATTAAAGATGATGATGGAAACATCACAGGTTATAAGACAGATCAGAAAGAAGGCACTTCAGTAACAGTTGATGAAGTGAAGTGTTCCGTATGTGGAGAAGTTCAGAAAAATGTATCCGTATCTGTAGTAAAAGATACAGATGCATATAAAGCACCTACATGTGAAGAAGCAGGAAAAGATGTTTATGTAGCAACAGTAACATCAACAGATGATAATACTGTACTTGCAAAAGAGACAAAAGAAGTAGCAATTGCAAAACTTGGTCACAAATACGGCGATCCGGTATGGTCAGACTGGGAAGAAAAAGATGGTAAGTGGACAACAACAGCAACATTTACATGTGCAAATGATGCAACACATGTTCAGACACCAGAAGTTAAGATTGATAGTGAAACAGTCGAAAAAGCAACTTATACAAAAGAAGGAAAAGTTGTTTATACAGCATCCGTAACATCACCAGATGGAAAGAAAGTTGTTAATCCGACAACTAAGGAAGTCGTAGTTGAAAAAGAAAGACTTGCAGCAGTAGAAAACCTGAAAGCATCTTCTTCAGTAGGTAAGGTAAAACTTACATGGAGTGAAGTGAAGGACGCAGAAGGATACCTGATTTATGGAATCCGCGGAGGCGGTAACAAGTATGGTTATATCGGTATGACATCTAAGACATCTTTTGTTGATGTAAAAGCACTTACAAGTGATTACAACTATTACTGGGTATTTGCATACTGCAAAGACGAAAATGGCAAGATGTATCCAGGACTGACAGCACACTATGTATATGGTAAAGCACAGAAATGCGCAGCTGTTACAGACCTGAAAGCTTCATCTGTAAAGGGTGGAGTAAAACTTACATGGACGAAGTCAGCCGGAGCAGAAGGGTATCTTGTATACGGAATCCATCCAGGCGAGAAATATGGTTACATCGGTATGACAACAAAAGGCACAACATTTACAGATAAGAAGGCATCCAGCACAGATTGGAACTTCTACTGGGTATTCCCATACCATACAGACTCTAACGGAAACAAGGTTGTTGGTGGAACACCGAAGTATGTATATGGAAAAGCAAAATAATTGAATGAGATCTGAATCATAAGTTATAAACAGGATTCAACTTGTGAAGATTATACGCAAAAAGCACAGTGATTTATTCACTGTGCTTTTTGCATAATATGGTCCTCTTTGATTGTGTAAGACACTGGGGGATGATATAATTAATTCAGTTAATATTCGTTATATTCCAAATGTAAGGGAGGGAAAGTGTATGAAGAAGAAACGAGGCGGGCAGAAAAAAAGAAGGGGAATGTGCCTGTTACTGATTTTATCTATGATAGTTCTGGCTCTTTCAGGTTGCTCTAAGAAAAAAGAGACAAAAACAGAAAAACCACCGACTAAGAAAATAGAAGTGGAAAAGCCAGAACCAGTAGAAGAAGTACCGGAAGAACCGGAAGAAGAAAAGATTCCGGAAAATCAAAACCTGCTGACAGGTCTTGCGGATCTGACAGATGCTGCTATCGGTAAACGTCCGGTGGCGGTTATGGTGAATAATATTCCGGCAGCAATGCCACAGTACGGAGTAGAAAAAGCAGATATTATCTTTGAAATTCCGGTAGAGGGTGATCAGACGCGTTTTATGGCTCTTTATGCGGATTATACAACTGTTCCGCAGATCTGTGCGATACGAAGCTGCAGATATTATTTCCCGGCACTGTCTCAGGGATTTGATGCGTTTTATGTAAATTGGGGAATTGATGATAGTATCGCAGATTATCTGGAAGCTTTGAACTTGGATCAGTATGATGGAATTTACAATGCAGGAGGTCTGTTTGGACGAGATATGGAACGTCGGAATCAGGGGTATGCATTGGAACACACAGGATACTTTGATGGAACAAAGTTTGCAGAAGTAGTGCAAAATACTGGAAAGAGAACAGACCTTGCGGATGATAAGAAAGGAACAGCATTTCAGTTTAATGGATTAAATGAACAAGTGAAACCATCAGAAGATGTGTGTAAGAAAGTGAGCATTGATTTTGGCGCACAGTCTGCTACACTTGTCTATGATGAAGCAAGCAATACTTATAAAAAAGAAATTGATGGAAATGCCCAGATAGACGGAAAGACAGGAAACCAGCTTGCTTTTACCAATGTGTTTGTGTTAGAGACTACTATCTCTGTCAAAGATGATTTGGGACATAAAGCAGTTGACTGGGATGGCTGGGAAGACTCTATGGGATATTACATTTCGAACGGTGCAAAACAGAAGATTCATTGGAGTAAAGAGGAAAATAATGAATTATCAAGATTAACATTTTATGATGAATCAGGAAATGAAATATCAATTAACCGCGGAAAGAGTTATATTGCATTTAACTATCCGAATCAGACAACATATGAATAAATAAATAATCCCCTGCCAGTTGCAGATTAATTTGAAATAGCAACAGGTAGGGGATTGCTTATTGATACTCATTTTTAGTTGACTTCAAGCATGATTTCTGTTGCATGAATTGCATGCTGAATCATGGCTACTACAGTATTATGGCTGTTTTTATCAATATTAGAATCCCAGACATCATCGAAAAACTCTTCGAAGATATGATCCAATATAATCTTATTTGGAATGCAGATGTTATATTCCGGAGTCAACTTCTTTAAACGCAGATAACACAGAGAATCTGATATAAAAAGTGTCGGGTGTGGTATGTGCTGATGGTCGGAAAGAATTCCTTCCGGAAGAACGCATACATGCATAAGATCAAGTTTGTTTAACAACTGTTCCAGATTCTTAAGGCAACGAAGTCTTTGGGATATAGTTAATGATATTCTTACACCGAAGAAATCAAGTTCTCCTGTAACTGTGAAATCTTTTAACACGGAAGCATAAATGATCAGATGGATTGGTGTGGTCTCCAAAATGCGCTGTGTCAGGTGATTTAGTTTTTTTACGTCCTCCTTCTGAAGATCGTTGTTATTCAGGCAATACTCATCCAGGAGCTCCGTATATAGATCTTCCGGAAGAAAATGTTCTGTCAGGTGTCCGATGAGACAGTATTGCTTCTGTGAAATTAACGTTTGTTCATATTCAAAGCGGTGAATCATTTCCGGAATGGTTGTTTTCCGGATTAATAGTGTTTCTTTATTACAAAGAAGTCTGATCTTGTGATAAAGTTCATTCGTTAGATCACTGTCTTCAATTGTGGTAATTCCAAGACAGTGACTGCTATCTACTAACATTCCAGAGATAGCATAAGTGTCTCTGATTGCAAAAATGAGCTTACGTTGAGCCTGCGAACCAGAATAAAGATTAAAATCAATATTAGAGAGATTGGTCATCACATTCATTAAGAAACCAGCGGTATAGGCAGGAGTGGAAGCAGCCGATTCTAGGTCCATAAGAAGTGAAAAATGTACACCAGGTAGAATAAGATTCCGGCCGCCGTGTGCACTGTTGAGTTCTGCAATCAAAAGCTGGTAATTAGGATCGACATTCAAAATATCAACAATCGCGTATACGTTTAGAGAATTAACTTTTCGAAGTGAAGGGTGTTTCATTTTAAAAATGAACTGGTCTAATGTAAGCTCCGGATAATAAGAAATTTTTGGAGCTACTTCTGTACCGGTTGAGTTTTGTAATTCTTTTACATACATATATTCAGATTCGAGATTGTCATAAATTCAGATTCGAGATTGTCATAAATAGCAGTTTCAAGATCATTGATGTCCTGTAACTGATATTCCTGTAACAGTTGTGCAGTGCTTTCTTCTGAAAGTGCTTCAACAATGCAGTGACTGATAGCCTGAAGTGTATTTTCATGATTTTTTTCAGTTGGCAATAGTTTTCCGCTAATCCATTTACTGATATAGGAGTCATCATACTGAACAGCTTTTGCAAGAATACTATTTTTTAGCTCAGCAATAGCCATAAGGTGTTCTAGCAAAATGCTGAAACGGTTTTTATCTTTCATATTTTTGTTATATTACAGAGCAGAGAATAACTTGTAATATGTCCCCCTTCCTTTAAAAATACCTTAAAGAAGTTGATAGTATGATATTAGTTTAGAGCAGAGAAAATAAAATTGCAATAAAAGAACCATAATTTACCTACGATTTTGTATTTATTTCAAAAATGAAGCTTGGAAAACAAGATGATTCATGTGAATCATGTTGATTCAAGTTTCCATAAATTGTCATTTGAAAGAACCTGTGATAAAATTTGAAAGTATTTTTGGGGAAAAATGACAAGAAAAACAAAAGAAAAGAAGGGGACAAAATTATGAATTTTACAGAGCAGAAATTGACAGGTAAAGCAAGTATTGACAAACCTTGGCTGAACTTTTATCCGGAACAGTTCAGAAATCTTGAGATACCAAGAATTACAATCGAAGCTTTCCTGAAAATGAAAAACCCGAATGAGGATAAGATCGCATTTGAGTATTATGGAAATAAGATTACATGGAAACAGTTATGGGAAGATGTAGATGTTGCGGCAAGAGCACTGAAAGCCCTCGGATTTAACGAAGGTGACAGAGTTCCGTCCTTTTTAGTATCTACGCCAGCTCATTTTATTCTGCTTCTTGCAGCAGAAAGAGTCGGTGTAGCAATTATCTGTCGTGATGACGAACCGGAAGAACTTTGTTTTGCAATCCGTAAATGTAAAACAGATACAGCATTTGTAATGGATTATCTTTCAAAAGAAGATGAAGAGTTATTCCGTACAACAACTCCGATGACACGTATGATTAAAGTGTCACCATTTGAATATGCAGACAAGAGCCAGATGAAGGATTATGTATTAGAAGAAATCACAGCCCGCTATCCGGCAGAGACAGAGACAACAGAAGGCGATATGAGCTGGCAGGAGTTTATGGAACTGGGAAGAAACTTCAAAGGCGAATGTCTTGCACCGGTAGATCCTGACAGAGCTGTGTTTGGAGCATACACAAGTGGTTCAACAGGAATCTCTAAACTTGTAATCCATTCTTCAGCAAATATAGTAGCAACTGCATACCAGATGTCAATCTTTATTCCGCCGTCAGATGTGCAGGAAGTCTGGTGGACACCAATTCTTCCACCGGCATTGATCGCAGTAACAGTTTCAATGACGATCTTCCCACTTTCTACAGGATTAATGGTATCACTTGATCCATTCTGTCCGTTAGAGAATATTGACATTGAATTCATGGATCGTAAACCGAACTTCTGGGCATTGATCCCACTCTATTGCGAGATGTTAATGTCCAGTGAGAGAATTCCGGAAGATTACGATATGTCTCACCTGAGAACAATCGGTGCAGGTGCCGAAGCTATGAATGACCGTAAGTATGCAGAGGTAGAAGAATTCTTCCATAAACACAACGTTCAGGCAAAATTAAGTGCAGGTTATGGACAGAGCGAGGGATGCTCAAACCTCACACTGCCGAACCCAATGTTCCCATTGGAGGATGGATGTGTAGGTATGCCAATGACAGCAACTGTACTTGGTGTATTTGACAAAGATCTGAATGAATTAAATTACGGAGAATCAGGAGAACTCTGTATGACAGGTCCGTCTATGATGCTTCATTACTCAGGCTGGAGAGGTGAAGAACTGACAGAGCAGACACTTGTTGAGCATCCGGATGGAAACACATGGTTACATACAGGAGACGAGGCTTATATCACAGAGCAGGGAATTGTGCATATTCTTGGTCGTGGTGAAATCAAAGCTTATGGAGACAAGCCACTTCATGTAATGAGAATGGAGACAAAAACAGTAAGAACTCCTGGAGTGAAAGATGGATTCTTCTGTCTCGTTCCGGATCAGGAGCATGAAGGATATTATCGTCCATATCTGTTTGTGATTCTTGATGGAACAAAGACACTTGAGGAAGTAGCAGAACTGCTGAAAGATACACTGGAAGAACATGAATATCCGGTAGAGATCAGAGAAATTACTGAAAGACCTTACTTCCACTTCAAAACAGATAGAAAAGGTCTTACAGCTCAGATTCTTAAAGAATTAGAGTAGGCAAAAGAAGAAAAATAAGAAAATCAAAGGTTTTGATTGTTCCAGGGAACAATAACCGTTGAGTGGGGAATGGGAAAAAAGTGCCGAGTCATAGGAAAAGTCCATATGACTCGGCACTTTTTAAGTGTGAAATAGAGGTGATTTTGTAAAAGAATGAAAAAGTTTTGCTTTGCTGTTGAGAACTGAAAGAAAAAATGCGATTTTATGTAAAAAACACTTGACACGGAACATAAATCAACATATAATAGCAAGGTATGACATAAGGAGAAACAGTATGCACCAAAGCCCCGGAGTATGCTGATTTCAAATAAATAAGCAATAGTATATAATGATTATTTATAGGAGGAACACCCATGAAAACTTATATGGCTAACCCTGATAAGATTGAAAGAAAATGGTATGTGGTTGACGCTGAAGGCGCTACACTTGGACGTCTTGCATCTGAGATCGCAAAGGTACTCAGAGGAAAGAACAAACCGGAATATACTCCGCACATCGATACAGGAGATTATGTAATCGTTGTTAATGCAGAGAAAGTTAAAGTAACAGGAAAGAAATTACAGCAGAAGATCTACTACAATCACTCTGACTATGTTGGAGGAATGAGAGAGACTACACTTGCTGAGCTTCTTGCTAAGAAGCCAGAGAAGGTGATCGAGCTTGCTGTTAAGGGAATGCTTCCGAAAGGACCTATGGGAAGAGACATGATCAAGAAGCTTCATGTATACGCTGGACCAGAGCATGCAAATCAGGCTCAGAAGCCGGAAGTTCTTACATTTTAGGTAGAAGGAGGAAATAACAGTGGCTAACGCAAAATATTACGGAACAGGAAGAAGAAAAAAATCTATCGCAAGAGTATATCTTGTACCTGGAACAGGAAAGATCACAATCAATAAAAGAGATATCGACGAGTATCTTGGACTTGAAACTCTGAAAGTTGTTGTTCGCCAGCCGCTCGTGGCTACAGAGACAGCTGACAAGTTCGATGTAATCGTTAATGTATGTGGTGGTGGATACACAGGACAGGCTGGAGCTATCCGTCACGGAATCGCTAGAGCACTCCTTGAGGCAGACGCAGATTACAGACCGGTTCTCAAGTCAGCAGGTTACCTGACTCGTGACCCACGTATGAAAGAGCGTAAGAAACCAGGTCTCAAAGCAGCTCGTAGAGCACCACAGTTCTCAAAGAGATAATTATCTCGCAAGAGAATTACAATTCAAAGAGATCACAAACCTCAGAACTTCGGTTCTGGGGTTTTTCTTTACCCTTAAATCTTGATGAAATGTCTAGAAATGTGGTGAAACTTATTCGGTTTGCAATACGTTTGCAACAAAAATATCTAAAAATATAGGTAAGCGTTAAATATAGGACACTTTTCGGTGATAGACACTGTAGAGCGTAAACTTCTTTATGTTCTTTGTTCTAGGGCAAAAAAGAACTTGTATTTATTTAGTGAATATGGACGAACTACAAAGAATGGTTTGGAGTATTCCTCAACAGATGAACTATCATTAATTGCGGATATGATGTGAAATCGAAAATAAATGATAAAACTGAAAAGATACCTACGGGGCTGTCGCTTTGATATGCTCCCTCCTACTCGATTATTGTGACGGGCCAAAGTCCGAGTTTGCTCGGGATGGATGAAATGCTGCAAGAATGGAAAGGCGCAGACCAGTTTATTATTGTCAAGGGTACCTGGTTTGAAAAATTGATGGCGGAATAATAAGATGCTGTGATAGAATGAAGAAAATGATTGGATGTGCAAACTGGAAGTTTCACATGAGATGTTAGAAGAAGTGATTACGGAATACTGTAATGCAATTTTCAGCAGTGGAGGGGAACTGAAGGCTGAAGAATGAAATTGTATTATTTACAGATGGTGATGTTAATATAGAAGTTCAAATCAATCCTGAGCAGGAGACAGTTTGGCTGACGCAAAAACAAATGGAAGTGTTGTTTGATGTTAAGCACGCTACAGTAAGCGAACATATTTCAAATATTCTTGCTTCAGGAGAATTGGATGAGACTTCTGTCGGTTTTTCCGACAGAAGTACAGGGGGACGAAACCCCCCAATTTATAATTTGGATATGATTTTGTCTGTCGGATATCGAGTTAATTCTAAAAGAGGTATAGCTTTCAGAAAATGGGCAAATAATGTCCTTAAACAGTTTATTTTGCAAGGCTATGCAATCAATGAAAAGCGTCTTCAGGCGCTTAAGAAAACAGTTGATATTCAGTCAAGGATGCTTGCAGATGCACTTGATATAGAGGAGAAAGTGTAGCCTGCTTCATATTTTTATTAGTGCATTACATAAAAATACGCACATACGCATAAACAAGGAATGAATATTGAAACGTATTTTGTTTTATGACAGAATATCATTACTAAAAAAAGTGCAGATGCGGAAAATCCTTTTTGCTGTTTACAATCTTTAAGAGATATTTACTGGAGAATGGAGTTGGCTCTGATCATATTGTTGAAATTGCATTGGACGGTATAGAGAACGAGGAATTAAGAGATCCCAAGATGCGTTTTTGATTTCCAAGGCAAGCCGTTACGACATTAAGGGAGGGATTTGCATGAAAAGAAATTACTGGGCGTTATTAGTTTTTGCGTTAATAATAGTATTGCAGTGGATCGGATTAGGATTTCACGGTCAAATAAGGTTTATTTTTTTGATAATTATATTAGTTCTAATTGTTTTATTGGCAATATTATTACGGAAATAGTAAAAGTGAATAGCGAGGCGATTGTATGAAAAAGTTAATTGCATCAGCTTTGACATTAGTTTGTATTCTTACTTTGGCAAGGTGTGGAAAATCAGGTAGTGGTGACTACCCTGCAACTATAATGGTAAATGGTACTAACTACTATTCCACTGATCATGCTGTTCCTGTTGAAGTGGACGAGAGTGTTATTCAATATACTACTTCTTATGCAGAAAACGGCATACCTCAAAAAGATGGCGAAGCCAATTTCAACAGAGATTTAGGAACACCTTATGCAGTTATTGAGGATGACAGGGTAGTTGTCCTTATAGATAACGAGTGGATAGAGTTCAAAGCGAAGTAAGATATCTTCAAGTCTGATGAAGAGCGCGAAGCGTGAAAGAAAATACAGAAAGAGGCTAGATACTATCCTGAATTTCTATAAAAAATTGATTCAGTTAAGAAAAAAACTGCCGGTTATTGCAAATGGAACCATTCGGTTTTTAGATGAAGAAAGCGAAGGTGTGATCGGCTATGTAAGAGAATTAGAAGGAACAAAACTTGTTGTGCTGTGCAATTTATGTGAGGAAGAAAATAAAGTTGTATGGCAGAGTGAGTGGGATTCATATGAATTGTTGCTTGGAAATTACTCTGATGGAAAAGTAGATGGAACGTTGAGACCATACGAGTGCAAGGTGATGCGTTCCATCTAGAGAGTATAAATTATGTAGAGAAAGAATCGATTGAGTTAGGATAAGAAATTCAACTTCAACTGAAATTAAACTGTATGAAGCGATTCCTGCGTCTTCTTCCCCTTGCAAAGAATAAATAACATGATTAAGAGAACAAGTGGAAAGATAAGACCTATCCCCATTCCAACACGGATATTATTATCAGAATTCTGGGTAACATAACCTACAATACCAGGTCCAATGCTGCCTCCCAAATCGCCGGCCATGGCGAGCAATGCAAACATTGCGGTTCCACCGGTCGGCACTCTTTTGGATGTAATACTGATCGTTCCAGGCCACATGATTCCAACCGAAAAACCACATACAATACAACCGGTTAACCCGATTACCGGATTCGATGATAAGGTGGTTAAAAGATAACAGATCACACAGAGGATTCCGGAACCTGTCATAAACTTCATCAAATCCATTTTTTCACCATATTTTCCAAAAATCAGGCGACTTATTCCCATTGTAATTGCAAACATGCAAGGTCCAATCAAATCCCCAAAAGTTTTAGAAAGTCCCAGTGCAGCTTCGGCATAGGCTGATGCCCATTGTGCCATAGCTAATTCAGATGCTCCTGAACAAATCATCAGGCAGATTGCCAGCCAGACAACAGGAGTTCGGAATAACTGTCTGACGCCCATTCCATTTCCGCCACTTACTAAATGTTCTATCGGACAAGTTGCGAAATTATATATATTAATCGCCGGAATAAGTGCCCACATGACTGCCAGCCATTTCCAACTATTCATCCCGAACAGGAAGAAAAATAAGCTCGAAATCAGTATGGTGGCTGCCGCACCCCAACAGTAAAAGGAGTGAAGTAGGCTCATAGTTGCTTCTTTATTTTTAAACGGGCATGCTTCGATGATAGGACTGCAGAGAACTTCGATCAATCCACTCCCCACAGCATAGATAATTACACTTAGAATAATTCCGGTAAAAGGATTCGGTAACAGATCAGGAAGAAATGCAAGTCCAACTAATCCGGCAGCAGCACATATTTCAGAAGTTACGATACATACACGATAACCGATTCGATCTACAAACTTCGCACAAAATAAGTCGACTAAAAGCTGTGTGAAGAAAAAGAATGTAGATATTAAAGCAATGTTACCCAATGAAATATCATAATCATTGTGAAATTTTAAAAATAATAGTGGTGCGAAATTTGCGGATATCGCCTGAGTGACGAATCCCAGATAACATGCCACTTTTGTTTTTTGATAATCTGGCATAACAGAAAACTCCTTTGTTCTTTTTATACCGTATTATATATTAGATAACAAGAAAAAACATTGACTTATATTGCATAAATATTGTATTATATCGTAAATCCAATAAAAAGGTTGTTGTGAGGAAAGATATGGCACAAAATAAAATTGTAACAGATGAGAATTTAATGGAATCAGCAAAACATGGGACGGACAGTTATCCGTTTAAATGCTATTTTGAAAAGTTATCACAATTTGATTTTCATTGCATTGACTGGCATTGGCATACAGAATGGGAATTTGTATATGTTGAATCCGGAAGCATGACGGTATGTGTTGGTGAATCGATGTTTTCACTATCAGAGGGGAATGGTATTTTTATAAATTCAAAGATTTTGCACAAATTTTATTCCAGTGATGAAACTGTCATCCCCAATTTCCTTTGTATGCCGTCCTTTCTTGCGTCGGAAAATAGTTTGATCTATCAAAAATATATTCAACCGATTGTTTCATCATCGTTGTCATACTTGATCTTAAACGGGGAGAATTTATGGCAAGGAGAGGCATTAGAAATTATGAAGCAAATATTTTCCGCACAGGATAGAGAAGTTGATGGTGAGCTGCTTACATCAGTTCTTATGCAGAAATTATGGCTGATCATTTATGAAAATATTGACAAAACGTGTATGGAAGAGCAAGTGGACGATTCCGGTTCAGTTCAGGCACGCTTGCAGCTTATGATGCAGTTTTTGCACCAGAATTATGCAGAAGATATATCTTTGGAGGAAATTGCCTGTTATGCTAATATTAGTAAAAGTACGGTGTTGAATCTTTTTAATAGATTTTTACATATCACTCCGATTAATTATTTGATCGGCTATCGGCTGAAGAAAGCAGCATTGTTGATTAAAAATACAGAGAAAAAAATCAATACGATTTCTTATGAAACAGGGTTTCATAATGTAGATTATTTTTGTAGAGCATTTAAAAAGAGTTATAATATGACTCCAACAGAATATCGGAAAAGTAAAAATTCAACAGATAAAGTTAGAACAGAAGAGGAGAATGACATTATGATAATTAGAAAATATACAGAAAAAGATATTTCCGAGATGATTCACATCTGGAATGAAGTAGTAGAAGATGGTGAGGCATTTCCACAGGAAGAGTTTTTGGATGACAAGACAGGGGCAGAATTCTTTGCATCACAGACTTATTGCGGTGTTGCGGATAACGATGGGGGAATTGTAGGACTTTATATCTTGCATCCGAATAACATTGGCCGCTGTGGTCACCTTGCAAATGCAAGTTATGCAGTGGATTCAACTTGCCGTGGAAAGCATATCGGTGAGAAACTTGTAAGTGACTGCCTTGTGCAGGCAAAGCTGCATGATTTCAAAATCCTGCAGTTCAATGCAGTGGTAGAAAATAATGTTCACGCACGTCATTTGTACGAGAGATTAGGATTTGTGCAGATTGGAACTGTACCGAATGGATTCCGTATGAAAGATGGGACATATCAGAATATTTGTTTGTATTATAAGGAAGTGTAATAATAAACCAATATTGACAATATAAAGATACGAGGAAAATGAAATGAACATACAGATTTTTGGAACTAAGAAATGCAATGACACCAAGAAAGCAGAACGTTTCTTCAAAGAACGTGGAATCAAATTTCAGTTCATTGATATGAAAGAAAAAGGTATGAGTAAGGGTGAATTCAATTCAGTTGCTCAGGTGAATGGCGGATTAGAAAATATGATCAACTGGGAAGGAAAAGATAAGGATCTTCTTGCTCTGATTAAATACATTGCAGATGAGGATAAGCTTGAAAAGGTGCTTGAAAATCCGCAGGTGATTAAAACGCCGGTTGTAAGAAATGGAAAACAATCAACACTTGGTTATCAGCCGGATGTCTGGAAAGCGTGGAAATAAGAAAGGTAAAGGATAAATTATTATGATTTATACAGTAAAGAGAATCGATGAAGATTTAGATTTTGGTTGCGAAGAACGAGCCAAAGACGCTCCGGTTATGGCAGTGGTTACACTTGTAGATTCATCCGGAGAAGAATTGAGGGTGAAAGCAGAGGATGCCCTGCTTTATAAAAACAATATCAATGAAGGAGACAAGGTTTGTTACGATAAAAATGATCCGGATTTTGTTATTAGTCAGACAGAAGCAAAGAATAGCGATTGTTCAGTGTTTCGGATGAATTAAGATAAAAAATAAATTGTTTTTTTGAGGAAGAACTTATCTACAGTTTCTTCCTCTTTTTTGAGCTTTTTGTAAACAAAATCTGTGCAGGAAGCATAGAAAATATCAAGCAGATTCAGATGTTTGTTAATAAGATAACAATACAAGTATTTAGAAAAATGAAGTTGTACTATCAACCGATCTAAAAATTACACATAACGCACAAAAACTGTGTTCATAATGTGAAAAACATGTGAAGATTAAGATAAAATGCATAAAAGAATACAGAAATAAACAATACAACTAGTAAAAGTGTTGGAAAATAGTACAACTTTAAAAGATAACTTTCTTGTATTTTATTGAAAAAAAAGGAGGTATAGGAATATAATCAAACCATCAAGAAAAACTTAGATGGAGGAGAAAAATATGAGAAAAGTTTTCAAAAAAGCGTTAGCAGTCACAATGGCAGCCACAATGGTAGTCGGACTTGCTGCATGCGGAAGCAGCGAATCCTCAGACAAGGGTGCTTCCAAATCAGATCAGATTAAAATCGGAGTTTCAATCTGGTCATCAACAGATGTACTTGGATCACAGTGTAAAAAGATGCTGGACGAAGCAGCAAAGGCATTGGACGTAAAATTACAGTATGTGGACCAGGGACATGTTTCAGAGAAAGTTACAGCTTCTGTAGAAACACTTGCAGCAGCAGGATGTCAGGGAATCATCATCTGTAACTCATCTGATACAGAGATGACATCTGCAATCAAAACATGTAACGATAACAAAGTTTATCTGTCACAGTTCTTCCGTGTAATCAGTGAAGAAAACAGCCCGGACATCTATCAGGCAGCAAAGGATTCAGAGTACTACATCGGAGCAGTACATGAAGATGAGCCAGCAAATGGTGAAGAGCTTGTGAATATTCTTCTTGAAAAAGGAGATCGTAACATCGGTCTGATCGGCTGGGAGCAGGGAGATGCTACATGGCTTGGAAGATGGGAAGGTTACAAAGCAGGCGTTGAAAAATGGAACAAAGAACATCCGGATGACAAAGCAAACCTTTCAGAACCACAGTATGCAGGTACTACATCAGAAGGTGGATCAAAAGCAGCAGAAGCCTTAATGGCAGCAGATCCGAACCTTGACGCACTGATTCCGGCAGGTGGCGGCGGAGACCCACTTCAGGGAGCAATCGCAGCAGTAGAACGTGCAGGAAAAACAGACAGCATTGACATTGTTTCAACAGACTTCCTTCCAGACCTTGGAGAAAGACTTGAGAATGGATCAATGGCAGGTGAATCCGGTGGACACTTCTGTGATCCTCTGATTTCCTTCATGATGGTTTACAATGCAATCAAAGGTGACTATGCAGACTTTGGCGGAAAATTTGAAGATGTTCCATTCCCATATCTGTATGTATCATCACCGGAAGACTACAAAGCATATGAAGAATATTTTGTAGATCAGCTTCCATATACAGATGAAGAATTAGTTGAAATGTCAAAACTTAGTCTTGACGACTTAAAAGCAACAGCGGCTAAGGTATCTATTGAAGATGCAGCAGAACGTGCTGGAAAATAAGACAGATAATAATAACGACGATTAACTTGTAAAGGGTGATGTCGCAAAGGCGATGCCACCCTTTCTAAATCAGAAATGATAATTATAAAGAGGTAGATAATATGGGCACTACTAAAAAAATATCAGGGAAAGCGATGGGATATGTGATCTTAATAGGTCTGGTCATACTTTCCTGGGCTATCTTTAAAATTTTAACACCACATAACTTCGGTTCTTTTTCCAATATGCTCAATTACTTTCAGGCCAGCCTGATCGCTACCGTGGGTGCAGTTGGTTTTTACTTTGTAATGGTAATGGGAATGTTCGATTTCTCAATTGGTGCAAATATCATGCTTTCAGCAATCGTTGGATGCGTATTTGCAACCAGATTTAACCTGGGTTATTTTGGACTTATCGCAGGATGTATTATTACAGGTGCGATCGTAGGAACATTAAACGGATTATTCTATGTAAAGCTTCGTATTCCGTCGATGATCGTAACAACAGGTCTGGCTCTTATTTATGAGTCGGTTGCAAACTATATTGCAGGTGGTGTTGAGCAGACACTTCCATCAAATCTTCGTGCATTTGGTCAGATGCCTGGAGATATCATTCTTGCATTAGTGGCTTGCGCAGTAGCTTACATTTTTTTGAATTATACTAAAATCGGAACTTATACCTACGCAATCGGAAGTGACGAGTTCGTTGCAAAGAACATGGGTATTAATGTAAATAAATATAAAGTACTTGCATTTATTTTGAGTGGTGCTTTTCTGGGAGTTATGGCGATTTTAACAATCAGTTATGGTTCCTCTATGGTAGCTGTTACAGGAATGGCGTCCATGAGCCGAAACTTTATTCCGACTATGGGATGTTTCTTTGGTCTGGCATTTAAGAAATACGGAATGCCGCTTCCGGCAATCATTATCGGTGAGTTCGTAATCAACATCATTTTCTTTGGTTTCATTGCACTTGGAGCACCGACTGCAATCCAGGATGTTATCACAGGACTTGCACTGCTTATAATCATTACAGTGACAACAAAGGCTACTAAGGGCGAAATCGTCAAGTAATGAAGGAGGGAGACAGCAATGAGTGAAGTAAGATTACAGGTAAAAAATCTTTGTAAAAACTTCGGTATTACAAAAGCAGTTCAGAATGTATCCTTCAATGTGAATAAAGGAGAGGTTCATGCGCTGATCGGAGAAAATGGTTCCGGTAAGTCAACTCTGACAAATATGCTAACAGGTATTTACAGTATCGGAAGCGGAACATTTATTCTGGACGGAAAAGAGATT
>OLFS01001195.1_pt1 | contig 21697 bp, 17 predicted proteins | sample 1605491 | NCBI WGS metagenome assembly OLFS01 (sample SAMEA3888921, study PRJEB22519) | human gut metagenome | biome: human gut; feature: human-associated habitat; material: faeces | place: Denmark | collected 2011 | reverse complement strand
ATAATAAAAAGATGATTGGAAAATACCTGGTTGATACAATCAGTAAAACCTTAGATACGTTTGAAAGGGAAGATGATTTTTTGTTGAACACAGAATTCACCTATGAACGTATGGTAGATTTTCTAAAAGGGCGTCAAATTGATTTTGGACGAAAAAACCGAAAGGAACTTTTAGGTTATACCTATACAGCTCCTGATGTCTGGCACGAAATTGCTATGACACACGGTTTTGATACCGATGATTTTTATTGGGTATCAATACCAGAACTCAATGATGAGCCATTTGTTTTAGAAGATCATCATCCTAATTTAAGTAGAAAATAGGAGAGATACTATGACTGTATTTACCTCTAGCAAAGGAACTCAAGAGAAATGGTTGAAAGATGACTATTTCTATAAGAGAGACTTTTTTGGTGGGGAGGCTGAAGCTGAGTTTCTAGTATCTGAGTTTTTGAAAAGTTGTGGGATTAAAGATTATGTACCTTACGAAAAAGTAGGTAGTGATCTTTGTCGTTCACAAAATTTCATACCAGAAGGTGGAAGCTTCGTTACGATGTTTCGTTTGCTGCAACAAAGGGGATATACGGAATCAGATATCGAACAAATAGCCAAGAAACAACCTCAAGAGCAGTACAACTTTTTGAAAAAAGAGTTGGCTGAGATTGGTTTTTCAGAAGCTGAGCTTGATTCGATATTTGCCAGACTCTTTGAGATTGATCGCTTAACCTTAAATGTTGATAGACACTGGAATAACTTTGGGATTATCTTTTCTAAAGATGAACCGCCATATCTATTAACTTTGTTTGATTTTGGTTACTCTCTAGGAGTTACCTTTCCCAGAACAATGCCCACGCATGTAGCTATTCGTAAGAGTAAAGCTATGACAGTCAGCAAAAGCTTTGATAAGCAATGTGAACTGGCTGGATCATTCTCTTTTGACATTCAAGATAGTTTTATTGAGTTCCTCAAAAACAGGAAAACACGAGAGGCTCACATATTTTTGAGTCGTATAAACAAATACTACAACTAAAAAGAAAGACTTGGTATTATACCAGGTCTTTTTTAGTTTTAAGGAGAAAGAACAACAATGGAAGAACAAAAAAATAATACTAAAACAATGACAAAAGCAGAAAAGGTTCAAGCTAACCTTTCTGCCATTAAACTTGTGAAAGCACTCGAAGCAGATAACCGTCTAGCTGATAGTGCCGAACAAGAAATTCTCTCTAACTATGTTGGTTGGGGAGGACTTGCTAACGATTTCTTTGATAGTAAGATTAATCGTTTTGCAAAAGAACGTGATGAGCTAAAAAGTCTTGTCACTAAAGAAGAATATCGTGCGATGGAAATGAGCTCCTTGACGGCTTACTACACAAGTCCAGAGATTGCTACTGCAATGTGGGATAAGATTGTAGAAAGTGGTTTTAAAGGAGGTAATATTCTTGATCCATCAATGGGTACTGGTATCTTCTTTGAAACAATGCCAGAGGATATCAAGAAGAATTCTACTCTTTATGGAATTGAACTTGATACCATTACTGGTGCTATTGCTAAACACCTTCATCAAGATGCTACTGTTTTAGTCCAAGGGTTTGAAACAGTAAATTTTGAAGGGACACCATTTGACTTGGTCATTACGAATGTTCCATTTGCGGATGTTCGTATTGTCGATAAGGCTTATGATAATAAACCTTATCGTATTCATGATTACTTCTTTAAGAAAGCTATCGATCTGGTACCCTATCATGGCATGGTTGCTGCTATCACTTCAACTGGTACTGCAGATAAGAGTGCTGGTTCAATTCTGCCAGAACTTCGTCGTAGCGGAACTCAGTTTTTAGGTGGTGTCCGCTTACCAAATACTGCATTTAAAGATGCTGGAACACGAGTGGTAACAGATATCCTATTTTTCCAAAAAGGAGCTTTTATCCCTGTTCCCGATAATAATATCGACTTTTGGTCTTCAGATAGAAATAAACTCCCCTTTGATAAACGTGTCTCACTCAATCCCTATTTCTTCCAGGATGCTATTTGTAAAAATCCTTGTGTCCTAGGTGATTATCAGGTACGTCATTTCAATGGTGGAACACTGGATCTTGTGGTAGATAGCTCTTTTGACTTAGCTTCAGAGCTTCAAGAAGCACTATCAAAAGTAACAGTGCCTTTCGAAGTGGAGAGACTAGAACCTCGTGATATTATCCTTAAAGAAGAAGTGAATCATCTTGACCAAGACTTACTTACTTCACTTGACATTCGATTGAACGAGTATGCTTGTGATAAAAATGGGCGTGTCTATTATCGTGATAACACGTCTATCCGTCCTAGCTCACGCGCAGCTGAAATGATCTTTTATCAAGACGAACAAGGACAGTTCGTAAAGTATGATGATAAATACAAAGAAGAAGCCATTTTAGACTTTGAAGCAGCAGTAGAAGCAGACCCTAATATTGTTACGAATACATGGGTAAGTCAAACACCTTCTAAAGCAGCTAAAAGTAAAGGGCTTTACAAAGGTATTTATTTCTATGAAACTCCCCTTACGGATACAGAAAACAAGCGTATCCGTGGCATGGTTGCTATCAAAAATGCTTATCAAGCCATTATTGATATTCAAATGACGACAGACTATGATGAAGGGAAATTCAAACAACTGCTTGCAACACTTAATCAAGCCTACGATACTTTCAAGAAGAAGTATGGTTATATCAATCAAGCGGTGAATGCTCGCCTCTTTGACCGAGATGATCGCTATCCTCTTATCGCTAGTCTTGAATTAGAGGAGTTGGACGAGAATGACAGTTCAAAGGTAGTTTTTGTGAAGTCAGATGCTTTTAAAAAGCCAACTATTCGTCCTAAAAAACACCTCCATCAAGTGATGTCAGCAGTAGAAGCCTTGAATGTGTCGCTTTCGGAAGGTCGTGGCGTTGATTTGAACCTCATGAGTTCTGTCTATCCAGATGTCTCAGAAGATATGATGATTTCAGAACTAGGTGAGACAGTGATGATTGATGTGGAACGCTATATTGATGATAAGACTGTACATTATGTTACTAAGGATAAATTCCTTTCAGGTGATGTTCTTTCTAAACGTGATTGCATTAACTCTCTCATTGAAGACGGAGATACACAAGCGGATTGGGAACGTTATTTGGAATTGATTTTATCTGTTGTACCAGAACCAGTTGTCTTATCTGATATTGATTTCAGCATTGGTTCTAGCTGGACTCCTAGTAACGTCGTTTCTCAATGGGTGTTTAATGAATTGTTGGATGAAAAGGTTGGTCTCCATTCTGAAGAAGCTAAATCACTATTAGTGACATCCAGAATCGGACGAGGTTTCAACGAACGCTTGTTAAACCGCTATATGAGTCGTCAATCTAACCTTCGTTTAGGTTTACGTGATGAGTACAATAAAAGCTACTCACACGCAACAGATATTGTGGCTCACTTGCTTACAAGTAATCAACCAACAATCATGCGTAATTTCGGTACGACTGAAAACCCTATACGTAAGGTTGATGAAGTGGCAACAGCAAACCTACGTGAGTGTGAACGTGTTCTACAAGAAAGCTTTAAGAACTTTATTCATGAAAATCCAACAGTCCAAGAAGTGATTGAGGATACCTATAATGAAGTCTTTAATCGCTATGTGACACGTCAATATGATGGAAGTCTCTTGGAATTTGATGGGTTGGCTAAAGGAGTAGAGCTTCGCCCTCACCAAAAGAATGCCGTACAACGTATTCTTGAAGAGAGACGTGCACTGCTTGCTCACGAAGTGGGTACTGGTAAGACACTAACCATGATTTCTGCAGCTTTCAAGATGAAAGAACTTGGGCTTATTCATAAACCATTGTTTGTGGTTCCATCTAGTCTAACAGCACAATTTGGTCAAGAAATTATGCGTTTCTACCCTACCAAGAAAGTGTTTGTTACGACTGAGCAGGACTTTGAAAAGTCACGCCGTCGCTTGTTCGTTTCTCGTATTCTAACAAGCGACTATGATGGTATTGTGATTGGGCATTCTCAATTTGAGAAAGTTCGTGTCTCACAAGAACGTGAACAAGCCTTTATTTCTGAAAAGATTGATGAGCTTGATGAGATTATTGGTTACGCAAAAGCTAATGACGACAAAATTACTTTTAAGCAAGCACAATCTATGCGTAGAAGTCTTGAGGCAAACTTGGAAACGTTGCTTGAAAACAAGACTGGTATTGATGAGTTTATCAACTTTGAAAGTCTTGGTATTGATATGCTCTTTGTTGATGAAGCCCACGGGTACAAGAATGTCCGTCCTATGACACGTTTGGGGAACGTTGCTGGTATTACCAACCGTACCTCAAAAAAGAATATGGATATGGAAATGAAGGTGCGCGTGCTTCAAGAAGAGTATGATACACGTCACGTTGTCTTTGCGACTGGTACACCTGTTTCCAACTCTATCAGTGAAATGTATACGATGATGAATTATCTTCAACCAGATGTCATGGAACATTTCGGTGTAAGTTTCTTTGATGCTTGGGTTGGTGCGTTTGGGATTGTTGAGAATAGTCTTGAACTTAATCCTACTGGAGACAAGTATATTTCACGTAAACGCTTTGCTAAATTTATGAATCTCCCTGAGCTGATGGCGATTTACCGTCAGACTGCAGATATCCAAATGACTGAAGACCTTAATCTTCCAGTTCCTATGGTAGAAAAGGTAGCGGTTGAAAGTCAGTTGACTGAGAACCAAAAAGTCTATTTGGATGAGCTAGTAGAACGCTCAGACCGAGTTAAAAATGGGAATGTAGATCCTAGTGAAGATAACATGCTCAAAATTACTAGTGAAGCCAGAAAGTTGGCATTAGATATGCGTTTGCTTGATGCAGAGCTCTATGTAAGAGCTGATGCAGACAAACTCATGCAAGTGGTTGAGGGAGTGGATAAGATTTATCACATGGAGGCTAAGCATAAAGGGACACAGATGATTTTCTCTGACCTTGGAACTCCTAATGGCAAAGGATTCTCAGTTTACCAAGAGTTGAAAGATTTGCTTGTTGAAAGAGGGATTCCAGAAGAAGAGATTGCTTTTATTCACGATGCTGCAAACAAAAAGGCTAAACTCCAACTTCAACGTCAAATGAATGCTGGTGAGATTCGTATTCTCATGGCTTCGACAGAAAAAGGGGGAACAGGCCTTAATGTACAACGTCGTATGAAAGCTGTTCATCACCTCGATGTGCCTTGGAAACCGTCTGATATTATCCAACGTAATGGACGCTTGGTTCGTCAAGGAAATATCTATCGCAAGGTAAATATTTTCCACTATATCACTAAGGGAAGTTTTGATAACTACCTTTGGCAGATTCAAGAAACAAAGCTACGTTACATTACGCAAATCATGACCAGTCGTACACCGATGCGAGCTTCAGAGGATATTGACGAGCAAACACTCTCAGCTTCTGAATTTAAAGCCATTGCGACAGGCAATCCATATCTTAAACTTAAGATGGAACTTGATAACGAATTTGAGTTGTTGTCTAATCGTCGTAAGGCTTGGAAACGTGATATTGCTTTGTCTCAAAAACGTATTAAGCAAGCCATTAAAGATAAGGAAATTTACGAGAAGAAACTTTCTCTATTAGTCCAGGATAAAGAGCTTGCAGAAAAGACAAGACCTTGGAAAGAAGTGGTTGAAAAAGAAGATGGTAAGAAATATGAGGTCGAACATAACCCATTTGTTATGACATTTGAACCAGATGGATACGAAGCAACTAAGAAAGATGTTGCAGGTAATCAACTGAATTATGCTATGCAAATGAATGTTGCCTCTGATCCACTCCATATGAAAATGACAACCCTTGCTCATTATCGTGGTTTTGTCCTTCGTGCGTTGGAACAAAAATCACCTTGGCAACCAGAACGTATGCTTGACCTGCATATTATTGGTCAAAATAGCTATGCTGTTCGTCTAGATTTTGCGAGTGGTATTGGGACTATCCAACGTATCAACAATGTTATTGATGGTATGGATAAACAAGCCAAACTCTTGCAGGAAAACATTGACCGTTGTGCAGATACTATTAAGCGAGGAGAAGCTGCAGATGTTTTTGCAGACCAAGCTCGTCTTGACTATGTATCGGCTAAACGTGTCATTGTTAATCCTCTTATCGAAGTCGAGGATGAGTCTAAGAAGCCAACTGTAGAACAAATTGAAGAAGCAATCAATGCTTTTGAATTGCAGTATAAGGCAGACCATCCAGAAATGGATGGGGACTCTGATGTAAAAGTTAGCTCAATCACTGAGGAATATAGTGCTAGCTATAATCCTGATGAAGAAAGCGAACTTGTTGAAGTTATTGCTGAGTCAGTAGATGAAGCAGAAACTGGCTTTGAGGAAGAAGAAGTAGTTGTTCAAGAAATTGTTGAAAAAACGACTCATGTTGTTGTTTCACAAGAAGTTCTTGATATGGCTGATGACTTCCTAGAAAGCATTTCTGAACTCTTTGGTATGACTGAAGAACATAATGATAATGTTTCTACAGAAGTAGTTTTTGAACCCTCTGTTAATGAGGTAGTAGAAGCAGAAGTAGAAGTCTACGAAGAAATTTCACTATTTGACTTTGTTTAAAATGCGAAGGATATTGTTAGTATCACTTTTGCAGTATGAAAACACTCTATGAAAATAGGGTGTTTTTTGCTATACTTAAGTGGATGAATTATCATGAGGTAGTTTATTAGGAATTAGAAAAACTTATGTAGGAGGATTATATTTCAGATATGGTAATAGTATCCGGTTTAGTTGGTGCCATTCTATCGGCCTTGATAGCAATTTATGTATCGCTTCTTGGTAGAAATTCTAGCCTAGATAGTAGTTCCAAATGGCGTGAGGGATTGCTAAATGTTGCTTCAAAGTATCAGTTGACGAAAGATGATGCTCAGAGGGTTAGATCTTCTTTGAGAATGTTTAAGCATGATAATAAAGAAATAGTTACTTTCTCATTTGATTGGTTTACAAATATCATGATTGTTGAGTTGGAAAGGATATTGTCAGAACCCTCTCAAAAGTGCTCTCAAAAGTGTAAAAAATGTAGTAAAGAGTATTTTCTGAAATCAGATGATATAAAAGTCGTTAGGTTATTTGCTAATTTTTTACTTAAGTACCATTATGAGTATCAGAGTGAAATGGGACCTAATCAACTTATTCTAGGAAAGAAAAAAAGAAATAATCAAGAGAATGACTTGGTTAGAGAAACATTTAAAGAATTATTTTATTTACGGGATGGAATTGTGAAAGGTATTTAAATATGTGGCTTAAAGTTGTAATTGGAATTGGAATTGGAATTGGAATACTTATAATACTTGGTTATATCTTTTTGTGGAAAAAAATAGTTTCTTTTATAGAAAGAACTAAGCTAATCAGTAAATTACTATGTCAATTTTTTGTTGTTTTTGCTGTTCAGGATTTAATTTATGCAATATTAACAGAGAGCTTTCATAATAATGTAACTAAGAATAAGACCCATCTGGTTGGGTTATTTTATGATAATCCTTTGGAAAATGAATGGTTCTGGTTGATTCTAGCGGTGTCGTTAACATTCTATTGCTATCAGGTTTATAAAACAGGATGTAGAATTGAAAGAGACATCAAAAACAATGATTTAATTGAAAAAATTAATCCTATAAAAGGACTAGAAAAACTCCTTGAATTTGAAGAAACTTCTATTGATGAATTGAAAGAAAAGCAAAAAGAAGTAGATGATTTTATTACAAATTTACGGGAAAGATTGAATGAACTCTCACCTCAAGTAAATGCGAAATCTGAAGAGGCAAATCAAAAAGAAAAAGAAAAAAAAGCAAAAAGAAAAAAAAGCAAAAAGAAAAAAAGCAAAAAGAAGTAGAAGATTTTGTTTAAAATTTACAGGAAAGATTGAATGAACTCTCATCTCAAGTAAATGCGAAATCTGAAGAGGCAAATCAATCAGAATCAAATTAGTAATTCAAAAAACACACGGTTATTTTTCCGTGTGTTCTTTGATATAAGCTAGTTTTTTCTCTCGGCTTTTTTTCTTAAAGAGTGCTTCGGCGCTCATGGCTTCAGGCTTGCTGGCGAAGGCTTCTGAGTAGAGGAGTTTAACTGGTAGGCGAGCTCTGGTATACTTAGCGCCCTTGCCTGAGTTATGGGTTTTGAGGCGGCGTTCGACGTCTGTGGTGTAGCCTGTATAGAGGGTGCCGTCGGCACACTCAACCACATACATGTAGGCCTTGCTATCCTTTTCTGTCATCGTTTAGGACTCACCCTCAGCCTTTTTCCCAAAGTAAATCTCAAAGATTTCGTCGGTATAATCACCATTTTCCTTGTGCACAAAGAGAGGTGGGAGGATTTTCAAGCCATCTGTCGATCCGTCTTTTATGGCTTCAATCAGGAGCATATTAGCCTCACGTCCCATTTTAGGATAGATAAACTGGATGCGTTTAGGAGCTAGATTATACTGGCGCATGGTGTCGATGATATCCAAAAAGCGGTCAGGGCGATGCACCATGGCAATGCGTCCATTAGATTTGAGGGCATGACGAGCGACCCGGCAAATTTCTTCTAAATTTGTCGTGATTTCATGACGGGCCAAGAGGTAGTGCTCTGACAGATTTTTCTTGGAAGTTTCTGTCGCCTTAAAGTAGGGAGGGTTACAGAGGATAAGGTCCACCTGAGATCGTGGGGCATGGTCAAGCAAATTTTTCAGGTCGTCATTGACTACAGTCACCTGGTCCTCTAGTTGGTTGAGAGTGACGGAACGTTTGGCCATATCAGCCAGACGTTCTTGCAACTCAACTAAGGTAATCGGTGCCTCGGTGCGCGTGCTGGCAAAGAGCCCAACGGCACCATTTCCCGAACAGAGGTCAACGATTAATCCTTTCTTTGGAATTTTTGGGAACCGAGAGAGGAGGACGCTATCAATAGAGTAGCTGAAGACCTCCTTATTTTGAATGATTTTCACATCTGTGGAGAAGAGCTGGTCAATGCGTTCTCCATCTTTTAAAATTGGATTTGTCATAGTTTTTATTGTAACAAAAAACAGCTCCCAAAGGAACTGTTGCGAGTGATTACTCTAGGACACCGAAGGTATATCCTTGATTTTTGAAATATTCGATAATTTGTGGAAGGGTCTGAACAGTCAGCTCCTTACCAGCTGTATCGTGCATTAGTACAACTTTAACAGTAGTTTCAGGGAAATATTTCTGTGAACCATCCATATAAGCCATCATGCTTTCAGATGTGGTTGGACGAACAGAGAGTGGTTCTGCATCTCCACAGAGCATGTTCCAGTCAATCCACTGGACACCTTGTTTAGCAAGAGCTTGGTCGGTTCCCTCTAGGCCTTGCCATGACATATGACCACCAGGGTAACGGAAAATTCTTGTTTTGAAATCCTTACCTAAGATTGCCTTGAAATTAGCCATAGTTTGGTCGACCTCAGTAGTAATCTGACTTTGGTTAGGAACACGTCCTGGATAAAGCAGATTGAAGTTATGGCTAAGACTGTGGTTGGCAATGGCATGTCCTTCAGTAATTTGGCGTTTGAGGATGTCCCCATTTTCAGGGGTGATGGTATAGCCGATGTGGAAGAAGGTTGCGTGAACGCCATACTCTTTCAGAATATCCATGACTTGTGGTGTCAAAGTAGGATCAATCCCATCATCAAAGGTTAAAAAGACCACCTTACCCTTAACATCTTGAGACTTTCCTCGGATAGTGTTATTAACGGCAGTGACATCATAGGCGTAGTCAGACGCCTCAATGCTGTGGTTGCTTCCTTTTTTGAGTTGTGTTTTATCCTCTTTTTTAGCTTTTTTTGAAGAGCTACTTGAACCCTTAGACACTTGTTCGTTTTTTGGTGTCTTAACCATACGATTAACCTTAGAGTTTTGGTGCTGGAATAGGACAAAACCTAAAACAACAAGTACAGCAAGGTTAGCTATAATAAGACATATATTAAGTGTCTTTCGATTATTCCCTAAAATATCATTACTTCTTTTCATGATTACATTATATCTCAAACTAAGAGAAAGTGCCATAATGTTTTCATGTATTTTTGCATAATTTTTTTACTGGTATTTTACTGAAAAAAATGCGTTTTTCTAGTATAATATAAAAAATTGTAGAAAAAGAGGTAAAAACGTGTTTTACGCTTATTTACGTGGGCTTGTTGTCTTCCTTCTTTGGATTATTAATGGCAATGCCCATTATCACAATCGTGACAAGTTATTGAGTAAGGATGAGAATTACATTTTGGTTGCTCCTCATCGAACTTGGTGGGACCCTGTTTATATGGCATTTTCAGCTCGCCCAAAGCAGTTTATTTTCATGGCTAAGAAAGAACTCTTCAAGAGTCGCATCTTTGGTTGGTGGATTCGTATGTGTGGGGCTTTCCCGATTGACCGTGAAAATCCTGGTCAGGAGGCTATTAAGTACCCTGTTAATATGCTTAAAAAGAGCAAGCGTAGTTTGATTATGTTCCCAAGTGGTAGCCGTCATTCTTCTGATGTTAAGGGTGGGGTTGCAGTTATCGCTAAAATGGCAAAGGTTAAAATTATGCCAGTTGTTTATCAAGGACCTCGTGAACTCAAGGGGCTCTTGACGGGTGAACGTGTAGATATGAACTACGGAAATCCTATTGATATTTCGGATTTGAAGCGTTTGAATGATGAGAATATTCAAGAGGTTGCCCGTCGTATCCAGTCTGAATTTGATCGCCTTGATGAAGAAGCTTTGAGCTATCAAACAGGTAAGAAACCAAACCCATTGACCTATATCTACCGTGTGCCACTTGGCCTTGTTGCTATCCTTGCGGTGATTTTAACAATGGCTTTCTCATACGTGGCTAGCTTTGTTTGGAATCCTGAAAAACATCGTGCTAAAGAAACGCAAAAATAAGTAAAGGACTCTATCAGATGTCAATCTGATGGAGTTTTTTTGTCCTTTTGATATTTTTTCTAGATTTTTACGAATAAAAAGAAAAGATATCAATTAAGGAGAGTAGCGTGAAGAAAAAAATTCTAGCTTATGTCAAAGACAATCGTCTTTTTGTGGGGATCATCAGTGTACTCTTGGTCATTTTTTGTCTCTTCCTGTGGCTGACTTGTGGCGCTGGAAATAGCATGGAGGCGGAAACGTCTTACACAGATATTTCTGCTCTATCAACCTCGTCTTCACAGAAAAGTTCAAAAGATCTTTCTGAAAGACCTGCTCAGTCAAAGACTGAGGCAACAGATACACAACGTGAGCAAGTAACTGTAGATGTCAAGGGGGCGGTGACAAAGCCAGGTGTGTATACGCTAAAAGCAAGTTCTCGGGTGACGGATGCTATCAAGGCAGCTGGAGGAATGACTGAGGATGCAGACACTAAGAGTGTCAATTTGGCCGCAAGTTTGTTAGATGAAGAAGTCATTTATGTGGCGAGCAAGGACGAAAATGTATCAGTGGTAGGCCAATCTGACTCAGGGGCGGCTTCTGATAAGGGAGGGAAAACGAGTCAAAAAGATGGCAAGATTAACCTCAATACTGCGACATCAGAGGAGCTACAAACCATTTCAGGAATTGGTGCCAAACGAGCAGAAGACATTATTGCCTATCGTGAAAGTCATGGTGGCTTCCAATCTGTGGATGATTTAAAAAATGTCTCAGGAATTGGCGATAAAACTTTAGAAAAAATCAGAGAATCGATTTATGTGGCTTAAAAAGGCTCCAGTCAATCTTTTTTCCTTGGCTCTTTTGATTGCCGCCCTTTATTTTACAATTTTTGCCACTAATCCCTATGCGATTGGGGCTTTTGTCTTTCTATTGCTGTGCTTCTTTAAGCATCATTGGAAGAACACAGTATCTCTTAAATTTGTTTGCATTATAGGTGCTTTCTTTCTAGCTTACTTTCTATTCCTGCATCATAGAGCTGCTATACAAGATAAACAAGCTCCTAGTGAAATCAAACAGGTAGTATTGGTTGCAGATACAATCTCGGTGAATGGTGAGCAATTATCAGCCATTGGTAAGGCAAAAGGGCAAACCTATCAGATTTTTTATCGACTTAAGTCAGAAAGGGAGCAACATTACTTTAAGACGGTTAGTCGGACACTTGTCTTAAGGGGGAAAATGAAGTTATCACCAGCAACGGATCAGCGGAATTTTCAAGGGTTTAATTATCAGTCTTACCTAGCTAGTCAGGGTATTTATCGTATTGCTAAGATTGAGCGCTTGGACAGTGTGGCGCCCCTGAAATCCATTTCTCCACTAACCTTTTTTCATCAACTGCGAAGGAAGGCCCTGGTTCATATTCAGACACATTTTCCTAATCCGATGAGACACTATATGACAGGCCTACTCTTTGGGTATTTGGACAAAGAGTTTGACGAGCAGAGCCAGCTCTATACTAGCTTGGGGATTATTCATCTTTTTGCACTTTCAGGCATGCAGGTGGGCTTTTTCCTAGGATGGTTTCGCTATGGTCTTTTACGTCTTGGTCTTCCTAAAGACTATCTTTTTATCATCTTAGTGCCATTTTCACTTTTTTATGGGCTAATGACAGGATGGACAGCTTCGGTACTAAGGTCCTTAATACAAAGTCTTTTGGCTGAGTTAGGTTTTAAAAAGCTTGATAATATGGGAATGACTCTACTTCTTTTATTTCTCTTTTTACCCCATTTTCTTTTAACAGTGGGAGGTATATTAAGTTGTTCTTACGCTTTCTTGTTGTGCTTATTTGATTTTGAGGAGTTGTCCTCTCTGAAGAAGTCAGTCTATACGAGTCTAGTATTGAGTCTAGGAATCTTGCCATTTCTAACTTACTATTACGGGACCTTTCAACCCCTTAGTTTAGTCTTGACGGCCCTATTCTCCATACTTTTTGATAGCTTTCTCTTACCTGTCTTGACGGTTTTCTTTGCACTCTCGGGCTTTCTTGTCCTGACTCAGCTCAATCCGCTTTTTGAATGGATGGAATCCCTTTTAATTTGGATACAATCTTGGCTTGGTCAGCCATTGGTTTTAGGGAAACCCAGTCTCTTTCAGTTCGGCTTGATGATAGCCGTCTTAATTTTTCTCTTTGATTTTTGGAAAAAGCCTCAGATAAGGATTTGTCTTTTAATCGCTTTTAGTCTTTTGATGATTTGGGTCAAACATCCCTTGACTAATGAGGTAACTGTGGTAGATGTTGGTCAGGGAGATAGTATTTTTTTGAGAAGTGTAAAAGGTGAGACAGTTCTGATTGATGTAGGTGGTAAGGTGACTTTTGGCTCTAAGGAAAAGTGGCAAGAGGGTAGCCAGATGAGCAATGCTGAGAAAACCTTGATTCCCTACCTGCAGGCTAGAGGAGTGTCTAGTATCGATCATTTGGTTCTTACTCATACGGATACAGATCATATTGGCGATTTGGAGGAAGTGGTTAAGCGGTTTAAGATTAAGGAAGTCTGTGTTAGTCAGGGATTCTTGACTAAGACTAGTTTTGTTAAACGCCTTCAGGAACTGAAGCGGCCAGTCCGTCCTCTAAAGGCTGGTGATAAATTGCCCATAATGGGAAATCATTTACAGGTTCTGTATCCTCAAAAAGTCGGTGATGGTGGCAATAATGACTCCATTGTCCTCTATGGAAAATTATTAGGGACTAGCTTTCTTTTTACAGGTGATTTGGAAAAAGAGGGTGAGAAGGAGTTGATAGATAGCTATCCTAATTTAAAAGTAAGTGTGCTTAAGGCTGGACACCACGGATCAAAAGGGTCTTCGTCTGAAATGTTTTTGAACCAGATACAGCCCTCAATCGCTCTTATTTCAGCTGGCGAACATAATCGCTATAAGCATCCTAATGAGGAAACACTAGAGCGTTTTAAGGAGCGAAACATTAGAGTTTTACGAACAGACCAGGATGGTGCTATACGGTTTAAGGGATGGTTCAAACTATCAAGTGAAACTGTCCGATAATTGTTTTACTTCTTAATTTGTCATGCCCCTCAATCTATGGTAGAATTAAAAGGCTAATATTCCAGTATAAGAAAGATTGAACAGTATGCGTAAAATTATTATCAATGGGGGTAAGAAACTTCAAGGAGAAGTTACAGTATCTGGGGCTAAAAATTCGGTTGTTGCTTTAATCCCGGCCATCATTTTATCGGATGGGGTAGTGACTTTGGACGGTGTTCCAGCGATTAGTGATGTCGATAATCTAATTGAAATTATCGAGTTAATGGGTGGTTCGGTTAAGCGTGATGGCGAAACACTTGAGATTGATCCTCGAGGCGTCAAAGATATGCCGATGCCATTTGGTAAGATTAGTAGACTCCGTGCTTCTTATTATTTCTATGGCAGCTTGATTGGTCGTTATGGTCAAGCTACAGTGGGACTTCCTGGAGGATGTGACTTAGGTCCACGTCCTATTGACCTTCACCTAAAGGCTTTTGAAGCTATGGGCGCTACGATTTCCTATGAAGCCGAGTCTATGCGTATTGCCACTGAGGAAGGTCAACGTATTAGAGGAGCTCATGTCTATATGGACACCGTGAGTGTCGGAGCGACCATTAATACCATGTTGGCTGCGTCTAAGGCTCAAGGACGTACTGTTATTGAAAATGCAGCGCGTGAACCTGAGATTATTGACGTCGCAACCTTGCTCAATAATATGGGAGCACATGTCCGTGGTGCTGGTACTGAGGTTATCACGATTGATGGCGTTGATAGCTTGCACGGTACTCGTCACCAAGTTATTCCAGACCGCATCGAAGCAGGTTCTTACATTGCTATGGCCGCGGCTATCGGTAAGGGAGTTAAGGTTAAAAATGTTCTTTATGAACACCTTGAAAGTTTTATTGCTAAACTTGAAGCAATGGGTGTTCGTATGACAGTTGAAGAAGATGCCATCTTTGTGGAAGAGCAAGGTGATCTAAAACCTGTTGACATTAAGACGTCGCCTTATCCAGGTTTTGCAACAGATTTACAACAACCGATGACACCGTTGTTATTGAAAGCAAGTGGTCGAGGAAAAATCATAGATACAATTTATGAAAAACGTGTGAACCACGTTCCTGAATTGGCTCGTATGGGAGCTGATATTCAAGTACTCGGTGGACAGATTGTTTATAACGGTCCAACGCAACTCTCAGGTGTACCAGTAAAAGCTAGTGATTTACGTGCGGGTGCGGCGCTTGTTACGGCAGGTCTTATGGCAGAAGGTCAAACTGAAATTACCAATATTGAGTTTATCCTTCGCGGGTATTCAAATATCATTGAGAAACTTTCTGACCTTGGTGCAGATATTCGTTTGATTGAAGATTAAGTCTAAGGTTCAACCCCTAGTGGTTGAGCCTTTTTCCATTTCTAAAACTGTGTTATAATACTATCATGGATATTTGGACTAGTCTGGGTGCTTTTGCCTTTTTTGAGTCGGAGCGCCTTTCTTTTAGACCACTCATCTTTTTGGATCGTTTTGATTTACACGAAATTGTATCAAATCCTCAGAATCTACAATTTTTCTTTCCTGCCACTCAAACACAGCATGAAACGGATTGCCTTTTGGTCCATTATTTCATGAAGGAGCCTCTAGGTGTATGGGCCATTGTAGATAAAGAGTTAGATAAGATGATTGGCGTCGTTCGTTTTGAGAAGATTGATGTCCAGAAACGGACTGCAGAGCTTGGCTATTTTCTGAATGCCTCTTACTGGGGTAGAGGTCTAATGACTGAGGCGGTTACCTGTCTGTCAGATTTGGCTTTGACAGCTATGGGAATGGATCGTATTATCCTTATTGCACATTTGGAAAATAAGGCATCGATTCGTGTAGCGGAAAAATCTGGCTTTAAACTTGTGTCTCGCTTTAAGGGAGCAGACCGATACACTCGTACCATGCGTGATTATCTCCGCTTTGAGAAGGAGGAGAACTGTGAGTAAACATCAAGAAATTCTAGATTATCTTGAGGCCTTGCCTATCGGTAAGCGTGTTAGTGTGCGTAGTATTTCGAATCACTTACAGGTTTCTGATGGAACTGCCTATCGAGCAATTAAAGAAGCTGAAAATCGAGGGTTGGTTGAGACACGTCCTCGGAGTGGGACGGTTCGAATTGAAAAGAAAGTCCAAGTTCGCCTTGACAGGCTGACCTTTGCGGAGATTGCAGAGATTACAGAGTCTGAGGTTATCTCTGGTCATGAAGGTCTGGAACGTGTCTTCAGTAAGTTCTATATTGGAGCCATGACTATTGAGAATATCACCCGTTATCTCACCAAGGGAGATCTTCTTATTGTTGGGGACCGTGAGGATATTCAATTGCTTGCCCTGGAACACAATAATGCTATTCTAGTGACAGGGGGCTTTCAGGTTTCCGACAGGGTAAAAGAGCTTTCTCGTTTGAAGCAATTTCCGGTCATGGTAACAACTTACGATACCTTTACCGTGGCAACCATGATTAACCAGGCACTTTCGAATGTCCGCATCAAAACAGACATCAAGACTGTAGCTCGAGTCTATACCAGACGAGAAGACTACAACTACATGACTCCAGAAATGACGGTCAGGGATTTTCAGAATTTGGTTAAACGGACCAACTTGGTACGTTTTCCAATTCTATCTGAGTCTGAAAAAGTGATTGGGATTGTGACCATGCGGGATGTGTCTAATCAGCAACCGACGACCATGCTTAAGGCAATCATGACCAAGCCGACGGTGACACGACTTGAGACTAGTCTGGCAACTGTTGCCCAAAAGATGATTTTTGAAGACTTTGATATCATTCCTGTTGTGGACGAAGAAAAACACTATCTAGGTGTTATCACCCGTCGTCAGGTTTTGGAAGAACTTCAGGACAATAATCGTGGCAACTTGCATACCTTTAGCGATCAAATGATAGCTAACCTGAACCAGGACAAGCATGCTTTCAGTTTTGAGGTAGAGCCCACTATGATTGACAATTCTGGGAACCTCACTCAGGGTGTTCTTGCAGAGATGGTTAAAGAGGTTGTCTATCGTATCATGGAAAAGCAGGAGCAAAATGGTCTTGTGATTGAAGAGATGATGTTTTACTTTCTTCAGGCAGCTCAGATCGATGACAAGGTGACGATTACACCAAGTATTATTGCTGAGACCAGACGTAGAGCTCATCTGGACCTTATGGTTACTCACGGGAATCATACCGTCTGCAAATCAGTCGTTGTGGTTAAGAAAACATAGTAACGAATAAAAAATAAAAGATATAAAGAAAACGGAGAAAACAATGATTACATTAAAATCAGCACGTGAAATTGAAGCAATGGATAGGGCAGGGGATTTTCTTGCCAGCATTCACATTGGTCTACGTGACCTCTTGAAACCAGGAGTAGACATGTGGGAAGTAGAAGAGTATGTGCGCCGTCGTTGTAAAGAAGAAAATGTTCTTCCTCTTCAGATTGGAGTTGAGGGAAGCATTATGGATTACCCTTATGCGACATGCTGTGGTCTTAATGACGAAGTGGCACATGCCTTTCCACGTCACTATATTTTGAAAGATGGTGACCTCTTGAAAGTTGATATGGTCTTGTCAGAACCTATCGACAAGTCAGTCCTTGATGTGTCAAAATTGGACTTTGACAATGTTGCTCAGGTTAAAAAATACACGGAATCATATTCTGGCGGTTTAGCTGACTCATGTTGGGCTTATGCGATTGGAACGCCATCTGACGAAGTTAAAAAACTTATGGAAGTAACACGTGAGGCTATGTACCTTGGTATTGAACAAGCGGTAGTCGGTAACCGTATCGGTGATATCGGGGCAGCTATCCAAGAATACGCTGAAAGTCGTGGTTACGGTGTTGTTCGTGATTTGGTTGGACACGGAGTTGGGCCAACAATGCACGAAGAGCCAATGGTACCAAACTATGGGGTAGCCGGACGAGGTCTCCGTCTCAAAGAAGGAATGGTTTTGACTATCGAGCCAATGATTAACACTGGTACTTGGGAAATTGATACGGACCTTGAAACGGGTTGGGCTCACAAAACTCTTGACGGTGGACTTTCATGTCAATATGAGCACCAATTTGTTATTACTAAGGATGGTCCAGTAATTTTGACTTCTCAAGGCGAAGAAAGAACTTACTAATATGAAACGACAAGGCTTAATGGCCCGTCTCCTGGATAAACTCCAGTGGCGCCCTTTGCAGGTTTATCTTAGGCATTATCGTAGTGCAGAGATAGACATTTCAACTATCGCAGTGGCTTACTATCTCATTTTGACGGTTTTTCCGCTCATAGTCATTGCGGCCAATGTCTTTCCCTATCTGAATATTGATACGACTGATCTATTGAAGTTTATGAATGAGCATCTTCCTAAGCAGTTTTATGCACCTGCAGCCAACGTTGTTCAGGATATCTTCTCGACACCTTCTGGACAGTTGTTGGGAGTTGCCTCTTTGACGGGATTCTGGACTATGATTAAGTCCTTGTCTTCCCTTCAAAAGGCGATTAACAAGGTGTATGGTGCTTCAGAACACCGTGATGTCTTTATTAGTCACATTATCGGTGGTTTCATGAGTCTGGTAATCTTGTTCCTGCTCACCTTTGCACTAATGCTGTCCACGATTATTCAGTCGGTCCTTCGAGTTGTCAATCAGACCTATCCTATTGGTTCCAAGATGACCCAGCTTATTCTAAATAGTATTCAACCTCTGAGTATTGCAGTTGTCTTCCTGGGAATGATGGTGCTTTATTTCGTGCTTCCAAATGTGAAGATTCGAAAAATCCGTTACGTTATGCCAGGGACTATCTTTACGACTTTAGTGATTGGTTATTTAAGTAACTTGTTTGGAACCTACGTGATTCGTACCTTGAGTCGATTGGTTGACATCAAGTTATTTGGATCCATTATGATTTTCGTCTTCATGCTTTGGTTTATATTCTTGGCCAGGATTTTGATTTTGGGTGCTGTCTTTAATGCGACCTATCAAGAGCTTAGACAAGGTGAACTGAAAAGTAGAAGAGGAGATGTGATTACTATTATTCAGAGTTTTTCTGGAGATGGTAGTGACAGCAAAAAACACAAAAAACATGAGGATGATTCCTAGATGATAAAAAGAGCTTGGTGAGATCCAGGCTCTTTTGACGGGATTACTGATTTTTCGTAGCTAATAAAAAACATTGATTATGGAGGAAAAATGAAAAAACAAACTGTTCGTGATTTAACACATATTGCTATTGTGGCGGCCCTTTATGTAGTCTTGACTGTTGTGCCACCTTTTAACTTAATTTCCTATGGTCCCTACCAGTTCCGAATTGCAGAAATGTTCAATCTTTTAGGATTTTATAATCGCAAGTATATCATTGCCGTTACTTTGGGCTGCGTGATTGCTAATTTCTTTAGCTTTAACATGATTGATGTGGTTGTTGGCAGCCTATCAACATTGGTCTTTGTCGGTTCAGGCGTTTATTTCTTTGACCGTTTTAAAAACCAAGATATTTTGGGTGGCCTTTTTGACAAGGCTCATGTTTTCTTTGCCTTTTACTTCTCGTTCTTCATGGTGACGATTGCGGCTGAGTTGACCCTAGTTACTCAAGCACCATTTTGGGCAACTTGGTTCACTGTTGCTATGGGAGAATTGGCTTCTCTCTTAGTTGGTGCAATTCTTATTAAGAAATTGTCCAAAGTCATTGATTTTGTTTCCTAAATTAACGTCTGTAAAGGCGTTTTTTTCTGCTTTTATGTTAAAATGTTCCTATGGAAAAACGAATGAAAGAGCTGGTTGCTAAACTTAACCAGTATGCAAAAGAGTATTATACGGAAGATAATCCATCGGTGTCAGATGCAGACTATGATAAGCTCTATCGAGAGCTTGTAGCTTTGGAGGCTGAGCACCCTGAATATGTTCAAGCAGATAGTCCTACGCATCGTGTGGGAGGTCTGGTCCTTGATGGTTTTGAAAAATATCAACATGAGTATCCGCTTTATAGTTTGCAGGATGCTTTTTCACGAGAAGAACTGGATGCCTTTGATCAGAGAGTGAAGGCTGAGTTTCCTAATGCTGATTATATGGCTGAACTCAAAATTGATGGTCTCTCTATCTCGCTGACCTATGTGGATGGTGTTCTCCAGGTAGGTGCGACACGTGGTGATGGTTCTATCGGTGAAAATATCACTGAAAATGTCAAGCGTATCTCAGATATTCCTCTCAAGTTGGACCAACCGCTTAATATTACCGTTCGTGGAGAGTGTTACCTGCCACGGGCTGAGTTTGAACGCATCAACATCCAGCGTCAGGAGAATGGTGAAGCTGAATTTGCCAATCCACGTAATGCTGCAGCGGGAACCCTTCGTCAGTTGGATACCAAAGTGGTTGCAGAGCGTCGTTTGGCGACTTTCCTTTATCAGGAAGCGAGTCCAACGGAGCGTCTCACACAAAATGATGTCTTGAATGAAGTGGCAGAACTAGGTTTCTCTGTTAATCCACGACGTATTGTCACATCATCGATGGATGAGATTTGGGACTTTATTCAAGCTGTTGGACAGGATCGCGATGACTTGGCCTATGACATTGATGGTGTTGTTATCAAAGTCAATAGTTTGGCTATGCAAGAAGAGCTAGGTTTTACAGTTAAGGCGCCACGTTGGGCCATTGCTTATAAATTCCCTGCTGAGGAAAAGGAAGCAGAACTTCTCTCAGTGGACTGGCAGGTAGGTCGTACAGGTGTAGTAACGCCGACTGCTAATTTGACTCCGGTTCAATTAGCGGGGACAACGGTAAGTCGAGCCACTCTTCATAATGTGGATTATATTGCTGAAAAAGACATTCGTATCGGTGATACCGTTATTGTCTACAAAGCTGGTGATATTATCCCTGCAGTACTTCGTGTAGTGGAAAGTAAGCGTACAACGCAAGAACCAATGGAAGTACCGACGCAATGTCCATCTTGTGGTAGTGGCCTCTTACATTTTGAAGATGAAGTTGCCCTACGTTGTATTAATCCTTCTTGTCCTGCTCAGATTAAGGAAGGCCTCATCCATTTTGCCTCTCGTGATGCCATGAACATCGCAGGTATGGGACCTTCAGTGGTTGAAAAGCTCTTTAAAGCTGAATTTGTTAAAGATGTGGCTGATATCTATGGCTTGAACAGTCAGGATTTCCTCCAATTGGAAGGTTTTAAGGAAAAGTCTGCTGAAAAACTTTATGCAGCCATTCAAGCCTCAAAAGATAATTCTGCAGAGAAATTGCTCTATGGTTTGGGTATTCGTCATGTCGGTGCCAAAGTTAGTAAGCAGTTGCTAGAAGCATTTGGAAGTATACAAGAGTTAGCAAGTGCAGATGTCGAGGCAATTGCTGCTGTAGATGGTTTAGGAGAGGTTATTGCCAAGTCCATCCAGCGCTATTTTGCCAAGGAAGAAGCTCAGGTTCTTCTTAAAGAACTGGAAACCTACGGGGTTAATTTGGCCTATCTTGGGCAAAAGGAAGCAGATGATGCCATCCTATCTGGTAAGACAGTTGTTTTGACAGGAAAATTGGAGCATCTTAAACGTAGTGAAGCAAAGGAAAAACTAGAAGCTCTGGGTGCTAAGGTGACAGGTTCTGTCTCTAAGAAAACAGATTTAGTAGTTGCTGGTAGTGATGCCGGAAGTAAGTTGGAAAAAGCACAAAGCCTAGGAATTGACGTAAAAGATGAGGCTTGGTTGCTAGATTTATAGGAGTTCAATATGAAACAAAAACGTGCCCGCTTAATTTATAATCCAAC
>OLFS01001188.1_pt1 | contig 21734 bp, 24 predicted proteins | sample 1605491 | NCBI WGS metagenome assembly OLFS01 (sample SAMEA3888921, study PRJEB22519) | human gut metagenome | biome: human gut; feature: human-associated habitat; material: faeces | place: Denmark | collected 2011 | reverse complement strand
GAAATATGATTATCTGTGTTGAGTTTGTTTGTTCCAAGAGTTTCTAAATTACTATAAAACTAAGCCAATTTCATAGAAACAACAATCCAAGGCCTAAAAGGGCCTTTTATTATACACAAAATCAAATCAGAAAGGAGATAGAACATTATGGAATCTATCAAAATCGGAACTCAGAGTTATGAATTAGTAGCTGACGGATATCAGCTGCAGCAGGATGGAGGATGTATTATCTTCCAGCTAGGGGAGCAGACCTTTGAAGAAGTTGAAACCGTGATGTCAGGCGTTAAATCTATTTTGCTTTTAGATGAAAATGGGGACACAATGGCATCCAGGACAGATTTGGTATATGCTGGTCGCATGACCAGACAGAAGGATTATGTAATTAGAGTTGAGAAAAACCAGACAGGTACTGATTCAGAGGGCAATGCAGTGTATGAGTATAAAGATATAACAGGTACCGTTCTGATTGCAGAGTTTCGTCTTCCGGACTTGCGTGAAAAATATGCAGCATTAGAGGAAGAAGTGACAAATACCCAGCTGGCAATTGTAGAGCTTTATGAAGGAGGTAAGTCATAATGGCAAGAGTATATGCAGATCTGATCCGAAAAGGGAGAAAAACACTTGAAGGCGTACCACCAAAAATTAGAGCAGAAGTTGAAAGACTTTTGAAGGCTTAAGGGTTTACTTTTTTATAATGCAAAAAGAAAAGAGGTGACATCATGGGACGTATCATAACAGCTAAGTTTATATCAGGTAGTCATTTTGCTCAGGCATTCGGAAATCTGTGGCAGTATGATTATGGCGCAAAACTTATATTAGAGGGATTAGAACTTCCAGTGGCTGCAGAAATCCATTTTGCATCTATGGAATGCGGTGGGGAATCAGAGACACGGATTGGCGTCACAGCAGACGGCATCACCGAGGTCAAAATCCCGGATGCGCTTCTGGAAATGGCAAAGACGCAGGACTACAACCTGTACGCCTTTGTTTACCTGGATGATGGAAAGTCCGGCCAGACAGAGTATAAAATCCTCATGACGGTCCGGGCCAGACCAAAGCCAGGCGAGGAACATCCGGGCACAGAAAAGGATCATCCGCTTGCCGATGCGGTCCAAGCGGTGAATGCCGCAGCTGACAGGGCAGAGACCGCAGCGGGAAATGCTGCAGAGAGTAAGGCTGCTGCAGAAGATGCAGCCGAGCAGGCTGACAAAAGTAGAGTCGCAGCTGAGACAGTAGCAAGGCATGTAGCTGAGGCAGGGCGTACTGCCCTAACGGATATCGCATCAGCCAAGACCGATGCGGCAGAGACCATCGAGACCGCTAAGACAGGCGCAGTAAAGGCGGTGGATGCTGCCGGAGAGACAGGTGTCAAAGCCGTGACAGATGCACGTACAGCGGCAGAGCAGAGCTTGTCAGAGGCTAAGACAGATGGAGTGGCAGCCATCGAAACAGCCAAGACGGAGGGCCTAAAAGCGACAGATAAAGCCAAGGGTGATATCGAGACGGCACGGAGCGGTGCTATCAAGGACATTGATGCTGCTAAGACCAGTGGTGTCCAGGCAGTCGAGGCTGTAACCGCAGGTATCGAGCAGACCAAGACATCCGCTTTAGAGGAAATCGGCAGCAGCAAGACAGCCGCGGTCCAGGCAGTAAACGCCGCAGAGAACAAGGGTGTGGCGGCGGTAAATGCAGCGGTAGAGGCGGGAAAGACCAACTTTGTCACGGACGAGAGCCTGACTCTTTCCGGACGTGCGGCAGATGCGAAGGTTGTGGGTGATGAGTTGGCGAAGAAAGCTGATCGGACGGAGCTGGAATACCTTCGGAAGCGGCAGAATGTTCTTGTCGGCAGCGAGACGGGCAGTCGTGTCTGTGTTACTGACGCGTTTGAGGCACCGCTGGAGGGGCTGGTGCTGTATGGGAAGAGCACGCAGGTGACGACGACGGGGGCGCAGCTGTTTGAAGCTATCAGTAATAAGTTAAACTCAAATGGAATCACGATCACTTTTGACGAAAATGGTGAAAAGATAGTGGTGTCAGGAACGCCAGAGCGATCACAAGCAATTCAAATCAGTAAGCCAATTCAAATGCAGGCTGGTGAGAAATATGTGTTGACTTTAGATGAAGCCAATTACTTTGAGAATATATGGTTGCGAAGTAGTAATGATGTCAGTTTTGGCTGGTTAGGAAAGAACGTAAACAATAGGGTTATAATAACTGTTCCAGATTCGATTGCCGAAAGAACTGATTGTGTAATGTATGCTTCTGCTTTAGAGGGAGAAGTTTATAATTTCACGATAAATCATCTTATGCTTAACGCCGGAGACACAGCCCTCCCGTGGGAACCATACACCGGCGGCAAGCCGAGCCCAAGTCCGGATTACCCGCAGGAGATTCAGAGCGCAAAAAGCGAGGTAGTGGTGCATGGAAAGAATCTTTTTGGTGGAAGATTTTACTATGCAAACTACTCAAATGATGTGTTGAAAATTGATGGAAATAGGAAGGAAAATGAAGTTAAGCTGCCGTTTGCTCCGACATATGAAACCTTTGGAGTTTGCAATGCGATAAAATGCCGGAAAGGAAAAACTTATATTATCTCTGTGACGAATCCAAACAAAAACGCAGTTGTAGGTATGGCTGAATACGAAACTATAGAGAAAGCAATCGATATTAATAATGCGCTCGGATTTGTCGAAATGAGCTATAAGGCATTGAAAAAATCATACATTGCAAAGAGTGATGGAATCCTTGTATGTGGAATTGCGGGTTCATGGACTGACGGAAAGACAACATTGCATGAATGCACAGAATCAGAGCTTTTGCAAGTAGAAGAAGCATCGGAAGCTACTGATTACGAGCCTTACCGTCCCCCGCAGCCCCTTACCCTTACATCCCCTGCAAGCCTATCTGGCATTCCAGTAGACAGTGGCGGTAATTACACTGACTCGACCGGACAGCAGTGGATCTGCGACGAGGTGGATCTGGAACGAGGAGTGTATGTGCAGAGGATTGGTGTTTTGACATTGGACGATAAAAGCATGATATCATCTATGTCAAAGTGGGATAATAATCATCTCGATGTTGTTCAGCCGTATCGTGTAAATAACTTTACTATGTCCAAACGAAAAGTCATATGCGATAGACTTCCGTCAGAAGAAAGAAGAGAAGCTTGGGGGCGTGATATTGAGATGATTGGCGGAGCCGGGGAAACGCTTCAACTTGATTTTTATATTAAAAACCAACGCCTTGGAACAACAAAAGACACAAGTACTGACGATGCAGTTAGTGCTGCTTTAAAATGGCTCAAAGAAAATCCATTATCATGCAAATACGCTCTTGCCACCCCCATCGAAACCCCACTCTCAGAAACCGACATCGCCGCCTACCGTGCCCTCACTACCTACGGCCCCACTACCATTGTGGAGACGGACGGTGTAGGCGTCCAACTGGACTACCAGCGAGACGTAAATATCGTTATCAAGCAGCTGACGGACACAATCGCATCCATGACAAATTAAGGAGGTACCTATGGCAGTAAAATCAAAAGCAAGACATGACTTAACTCTTCGCAGTATCAAGCGTGAAATCGGTGCAGGCCGTGATGTAGCCTACTGGTTGGACAAGGCCTACACCCATCTGGATAATGGTCTTTTAACCGAGGATGATATCACTGAGATTGAGATTCTGGCCCAGGCGTATTACGACGCCCTGGACAAGTCCGAAGATGATGCGGATAACATTGACTCTGCTCAGACCGAGAATACCGAGACCCTGCCGGAGTAATCCGGCTTAATTTATTTTGGAGCCATCCGTTAAATGGCGGAAAGGACTACATATGAGTATCAATCACAAATCTGTCTCCTGAACATTCACTACAGTCCGGCAATTGAAGTACCGACTCTGGAACAACACTCTAAGAACTGCAGATCATGCAGAGCTGAGAATATATGCAGAGTTGTCCCGGACATAAGGCGTGTGACCACGAGTAAAGGAGATTTATAATGACATCATTAATTTTGCAGTACATAGTCACACATTGGATTGCGTGGCTTTTTGCAGCTATTTCCGGTGTCCTGGCTACAGCATATCATAGATTAGCAGGACGGTTAAAAAAGGAGCAGGTAAAGACACAGGCTATTAATGCTGCAGTTCTTGCGTTACTTCATGATCGTATCTACCAGGCATGCACATTTTACTTGAAAAGAAAATATTGCACAGTGGAAGACAGGGATAATTTGGAGTATATGTTCCGACCTTATAAAGCGTTAGGTGGAAATGGAACAGGAGAAGATCTTTATAACAGATGCCTGGTTCTTCCATATGAGCCGGCAGAGGAGGTATAGATATGGATTTTGGAATTGGAAGCGTGGCAGCAATTACAGCCATTTGCTATCTTGGCGGCATGGCCTGCAAGGCAACCACTAAAGTTAAAGATGAGGCTATTCCAGTTGTTTGTGGAGTGGCCGGTGGTGTTCTGGGAGTAGCTGGTATGTATCTTATGCCGGAGTTCCCAGCTACAGACGTAATCAATGCGGCAGCTATTGGCATTGTATCCGGACTGGCAGCAACGGGAGCGCATCAGGTTATCAAACAGGCAAGCAAAAAGTAGGAGGAGGTGATCCGAATATCTCCCGTAGGCAGCCCGGGTTATGGCTGCCATTTGCGACGTTGCAATAGAAAGGAAAAGCAATGAAAATATCAGACAATGGATTAAACTTAATAAAACGCTTTGAGGGCTGCCGTCTGATGGCTTATCAAGATGCAGTAGGTGTCTGGACCATCGGATACGGCACCACAAACGCAGACAAAGCAATCACCGGAACAACAATCTGCCAAGGTCTGCGGATTAGCCAGGAAACGGCAGATGAATGGTTGCGCCAGTCTGTTGATAAAAAGTATGGTCCGAAAGTGGACAAGTACAGCAAATATGAATGGAACCAGAATGAGTTTGATGCACTTGTAAGTTTTGCTTACAACATCGGATCTATTGATGGATTGACTGCATCTGGATCCCGCTCAAAAGAGGAGATTGCGGATAAAATCCCGGCATACAACAAGGCCGGAGGAAAAGCTTTGTCCGGTCTTACCAAGAGACGCCAGGAAGAACGGACACTCTTTATTACTCCGGTAAAAAGAGAAGGCTGGGTAAAAGAAGAGGGTCATTGGCGCTTTTATGATAACTCTGGAAATTATGTTAGAAACGACTGGTACCAGGATGGAGACAAATGGTATTGGTTTAATGGCGCCGGTTTCATGGTGTCTAACACTTGGTACCAGTACAAAGGTTCTTGGTACTATCTTGGCCCAGATGGTGCTATGTTTAAAGGCTTGCAGGCGATTGATGGTAAGTGGTATTACATGGACGAAGATGGTCGCATGGCAACCAAACCGGTGGTACTTACTCCTGATCAGGATGGTGCTCTCCACTATCCAGGCCTTGCAAAATAATATAAATCCGCTTAAAAACGCTAGGTTAATTTTACCCTATTAGTCACAATAAAGTCACAAATTCAAATGAGAAACCTAGGAAATACAAGGTTTTTCTTGATATTAAATTTAAAAAAGACTTAAGAAAAGCTTTATTGGATGTAAGGGGAATATAGTATATAATGAACGCAGAGAAAAACAAGCGGCTGCGTCAGCAGACATTTGTTTTTCTCAAGTCATTAACGAAGGTTCCGCCTGCGTCAGCAGGCAGTGGAGCGCGTCAGCACGGGAACCTGAGTATTAGAGCACAGTTAAAGAAATGATCTTTGTTATAGAAAAGGAGAAATCATATTGAGAAAATATCATTTATACGCAGCAGTATTATGCAGCGCAGCAGTTTTAGGCCTTGGCGGATGCTCCAATAAAGTGGATGCGGCAACCACATTGCCTCTTGTAAATGAGTCAAGACCAGTGGTGGTAGAGTCTGAAGAACCTACTTCTTCTGCAGAAGAGACTACCGTTGTAGAAACTGTAAGCGGCACGATCGAAAGTGCAGAAGAGCAGCCAGAGCAGCCAGAGCAGGCAGAAGACTCTGTATGCCTGTTTGGACCGGCTACCCAGATGGAAGATGGCAGATTATCCATTGACAGTCAGGCAGATCAGGGATATCAGGGAGAAGTGATCTTAAACGTTTCCCAGGAGTCTACTTATGTATTAGACGCAGTTTCCGGTCTTCCAATAGAACTTTCTGATATTAAAGACGGAGACACCATCTACGCTTACATCGGACCGGCAATGACCATGAGCCTTCCGCCAATGACCAATGCGACGATGATCTTTGCCAATGTTCCGGCAGATTTTAAGGTTCCGGACTATGTAACAGTTAAATCAGTAGTGACAGATGCAGCTTCTTCCCAGTCTGTACTGACTGCTATGGACGGCACAGAATATACACTGGCAGATGACTGTGGGATCGTACCGTATCTTACCAGAAATATTGTTACGTTAGATGACCTGACTCAGGGCAGAAAAGCAGTGGTATGGTCTGATGGAGAGAATACAGCAACACGGATCATGGTATTTGCAGAATAAAAATTGAATGAAAGAATTAAGGGACGCACCGGTTGGCGCGTCCCTTTGCTATCTAGTTTCCACACTCAATACTGATCTCATTAAATTTCTTAAGGATATGATCAATGGTAGTAGCGTCTTTTTCTGCGCCTGCTTTATCGATCACTGCATGTCCCTGGTGCATCATTAACAGTCTGTCACCATATTCCACAGCAAAGCGGAGATTGTGGGTGACCATAATGGTAGTCAGGTTCTTTTCACGGACTACTTTGTTGGTCAGTTCCATGATCGTTTCCGCAGTTTTTGGATCCAGAGCAGCAGTGTGTTCATCCAGGATCAGGAATTCAATAGGAGTCATAGTGGACATTAAAAGTGCCATTGCCTGGCGCTGTCCGCCGGAGAGAACGCCTACTTTTACGTCCATTTTATCTTCCAGTCCAAGGCCAAGGGAGCGGAGAGATTCGCGGTAGAATTCCAGGCGCTGTTTGTTGGTTCCAGGACGGAGATTGAAGGCTTTGCCCTTATTATCTGCTAAAGCCATGTTCTCTGCAATGGTCATAGAAGGGCAGGTTCCCATAGACGGGTTCTGGTAAACGCGTCCAATGCGGCGCTGACGCTTGTATTCCGGCATTTTGGTAATGTCTTCGCCACCGATGATAATACGGCCGTCATCTAAGGGGATACTTCCGCAGATGATATTTAAAAGAGAAGTTTTACCGGAACCATTGCTTCCTACTACGGATACAAACTGGTGGTCTTCAATGGTTAAGTTAAAATCATTAAACAGGCACATTTCATTTACTGTACCTGCGTTGTAATATTTATGGATGTGTTTTAATTCAAGCATGGCTCTTTACCTTCTTTCCGCCGGAAGGGCTTACTACAAGGATGATCAGGAATAATACAGAAGTGATCAGCTTCAAGTCGGATGCAGTGACAGGAATGGAAAGGTCCAGTCCTGCAATGTGCAGGTCATTTAACAGCAGCGCAATGGATACGCAGGCTTTGTATACAATGGAACCGATGATAACAGCAGTAGTAGAGCGGATAAATCCAACTCTTTTTAACAGCTGGGTTCCGATGATCACATTTGCAAGGCCGATGACCATGGTACCAGTACCGATGGAGATCTCAAAAAAGCCTTTCTGCTGGCAGTAAACGCTTCCTGCAAGAGCTGCAAAACCGTTTGCAATAGCAAGACCTACGATCTTTACAAGGCCTTTGTCTTTTGCAAGAGAAGTGACCAGTACGTCATTGTCACCAACTGCACGAAGCAGGTATCCGGAACGTGTCTGTAAGTAAGCGTCTAATAACACCTTGCAGATCATAACGATCACAAACAGGATAATGGTCACGATAAATGGGGATGCAGCTTCCGGCACATGAGCGGAAAGGAAGGAATTGGAAAAGATGGTTTCCTTACTAAAAATAGGAAGGTTTGCTTTTCCTGCGATCCTTAAATTAATGGAATAGAGGGCCGTCATGACAATGATACCGGAGAGCAGGTCACGTACTTTCAACTTTACGTGGATGAGACCGGTGATACAGCCGGCTAAAGCACCCACTGTAAAGGAAATGAATAATGCTGCTACAGGTGAAATGGTACCAATGAAAGGAAGCCCGTTTGCAATGCCTGCTGCAGTCACTGCAGCGCCAAGTGGGAAGGTGCCGTCTACAGACAGATCCGGGAAGTCCAGGATCTTATAAGTGATGTAAACGCCCAGAGCCATGATGGCATATACAAGGCCTTCTTCCAGAATACCGAAAATGATCGTTGTCATGATGTTCCTCCAATACTTGTGTTCCTACTAAAATTACTCTGTAATGCTGTCAAAGAGTTCAGCAGCATTTCCTGTTAAAGACTCAGGAAGAGTGATGCCAAGGTTTTCAGCTACTTTGGTGTTGCCGTAGAATGCAGCATCCTTAATGGTCTCAAAGTTTAATTCACTTGCTTTTGCTTCGCCCTTTAATACCTTTGCAGCCATTTCACCGGTCTGCTTGCCAAGTTCTACATAATCAAGACCCATAGCAGCCAGGCAGCCGATCTTTACCTGCTCGATCTCACTTCCGAATACAGGAATGTTCTTTGCGGAAGCCTTGCTTAAGATAACAGGAAGAGATGCTACTACTGTATTATCGGTCAGATTTGTGATACAGTCAACCTTTCCAATTAAAGTATCTGCTGCCAGAGGAATATCTGCAGAAGAGGAGATACCGGAGTCTACGATCTCAAAGTCATAATTTGGAGCCAGTTCCTTGTATTCTGCAATCGCAGACTCAGAGTTTACTTCGCTGGTGGTGTACATGATACCGATGGTCTTTGCATCAGGTAAGATCTCGCGGATCATCTTTAACTGCTGCTCTACAGGAAGCTTATCGCTGGTACCTGTGATCTCGCCGATTGGGGTTCCGTCTGCATTTGCCAGTTCGGCTGCAACTGGGTCAGTAACTGCGGTGAAGATAACAGGAATATCAGATTTCATAGCCACGCTATATTCAGCCTGAGCCATAGGAGTTGCGATACCACACATTAAATCTACGTTCTTTCCTGCAAATGTATTGGCGATCTGTGCGGAAGTACCGCCGTCAGCCTGTGCATTCTGATAAAGAACGGTTAAGTTCTTTCCTTCTTCAATGCCTTCTGCTGCAAGGCCTTCTAAGAAACCTTCACGGCAGTTGTCAAGAGAGCCGTGCTCTGCAAACTGGCCGATACCGATGGTGTAGGAGCCGTCTGCATCAGCGGTGTTTTCTGCTTCGCTGGAAGCTTCCTCGGAGGATGCTGCCTCAGAAGAAGGGGCTGCTGTGGTATCTGCTGCTGTAGTAGCAGTAGAAGAGGAGCTTCCGCAGCCTGTTAATAAAGCTGCGCCCATTGCTGCGGTTAAAAGGAATGCCATAGATTTTTTCATAATACTTACCTCCTGAGAATAAAAATTAAAATGGATTTTTTGTAATAAAAAAGTCCCAACCACAATGATATTGTGATTGAGACGAATATGATCCGCGGTGCCACTCAAATTGACTGAAAGTCCACTTTTCACATACTAACATATGTGCTGCAAATGTAACGGGTGCAGAGTCCGTCAGTCCCTACTGAAATATTTCAAGACTGCCCTCAAAAGTCCATTCAGCTGCCTGCCTTATACCGCAATCCCACCACCTGCGGCTCTCTGTGCTAATGCATTGGAAGCTTACTCCTCTTTCTCAACGGTTTAGCTGTTAATCCGTATCTTAATACATAGGGCGGGTTTTGTCAACTGTTTTTTACAAAGCTGTATCCGTTGCACCTGCTGTTATGAGAAATTTGAAGAAAAATTTCAGTAAATTTCAGATAATACAGTGTTCGGTTAGGTAAAAATGTGCTATACTTAAGATAGCAAAACAAGGGAGGTCGGTCATATGAGCGATAAACATTATGTGATCACAATCGAGCGTCAGTACGGAAGCGGCGGACGTATTACAGGTATGCGCCTTGCAGAAGAGCTGGGTATTCATTATTATGATGAAGAGATCCTGAAAATGACATCAGAGACCAGTGCTATTGGAGAACAGTACTTCCGTCTTGCAGATGAAAAAGCAGGGAATAACTTATTATATCGTACAGTTACCAATATGAAGCCGGAGCTTTCCGCACCTGTAAAGGATGGACATAGGCTTACATCACCGGAAAATCTGTTCCGCTTCCAGTCCGAGGTCATCCGCAAGCTGGCAGAGTCTGAAAACTGCATTATCATTGGACGCTGTGGCAATTATGTTCTTCAGGATCAGTTAGATGATGTAGTCCGCATTTTCGTCTATGCAGATACGGTTACCAGAGTCCGCAGAGTTATGGACGTAGACAAGGTAGACGAAGAAGAAGCACTGCGCCGCATGAAGAAGATCGATAAGGAGCGCACAGAGTATCATAAATATTTCACTGGCAGAAACTGGATGGATATGGAAAATTATGACCTTCCTATTAATGCCAGCCGTATTGATTATGATCAGATGATCAAACTGATCAAAGATTATCTGAAACTTCGGGGAATGATCGACTGATCGTTATGACGATGCTCTTTAGAGATGGTAGATCCGCCTATGGATGGGGCAGCAATGTAGCAACATGAGGTAGCAGATGGATATTTTAACAGGAATACTGATCCCTTTTATAGGAACCACAGCAGGCAGCGCCTGCGTGTTCTTCCTGCGGGGAGAATTAAAGCCCGGAGTGCAGAAAGCATTTCTGGGCTTTGCTTCGGGAGTGATGGTGGCTGCTTCTGTGTGGTCCCTTCTGATCCCGGCTATGGAAATGAGTGATGGACTTGGAAGACTGGCTTTTCTTCCGGCAGTAACTGGCTTCCTTTTAGGAATGGCGTTTTTGCTGTTTCTGGATATGGTAGTTCCTCATCTTCATATGGATACGGATCAGCCGGAAGGCGCAAAAAGCAATTGGAAAAAGAGCACTATGCTGGTTCTTGCAGTGACCTTACATAACATACCGGAAGGAATGGCAGTTGGTGTGGCTTTTGCAGGTATGCTGGCAAAAAGTGAGTCCATTACACTGGCAGGCGCCATGGCATTGTCACTGGGAATTGCGATCCAGAATTTCCCGGAAGGAGCGGTTATCTCCCTTCCTTTAAAAGAAGCGGCAGGGCAGAAAAAAGCCTTTGTCTACGGTATGCTTTCCGGTATTGTAGAGCCCATCGGTGCCGGTCTTATGCTGTTATTGGCAGAAAAACTGGAGCCCTTTATGCCATATTTCCTTTCCTTTGCAGCAGGTGCCATGCTTTACGTAGTAGTGGAAGAACTGGTGCCGGAAGCATCAGAAGGGGAACATTCCAATATTGGTACCATCGGATTTGCCATTGGGTTTGCATTGATGATGGTCCTTGATGTGGCGTTGGGATAATGCAGGTTGTGTTACTTTCGCCACTCCACAGTCAGTTCTGCTTTTCGTCTTGGTCTTGGAGCAGGTGCTTCATCTGCGTAGCCTACAGCCAAGGCAGCATAGAGCTGGCCGTCAGCATTTAACCAGTGATTTAATTCTTCCTGAGCAAAAAACGTATTACAGATCCAAAGACTTCCAAGGCCCAGTTCTGTGGCAGCCAGTGTCATGTTTTCAATGGCAGCTCCCACGGACTGGGCATTGCATATTTCTGACACACGTTCATCAACAGCCAGAGGCTGATCCATAGGAGAGGCCAGAGGGTCTGTGATAAAAATAATAACAGGTGCTTCTTTCATGATCTTAAGGGTTGCCCTGGCACCATCTAAATAAGGGGCACTTTCTGGGAGAAAAGGCTGTTTTTCTTCCCGTTTCAGTCCTGCTTCCATGGCTTTAAGGACCTGTTCCTTTGCAGAGCCTGTTGTTACGATAAAATGCCATGGCTGCCGGTTTTTAGAGGAAGGAGCCAGCATGCCGGCTTTTAATATTTCTTCTATTAATTCTTCTTTTACAGGAATGTCTTTATAGCGGCGGATGCTCCGTCTGCTTTCTATTTCTTTTATCATGAGTACAGATCCTTTCATTGTATAGGATGTTGTGAGATTGTATTATTTCGGTCGCACGGTCAGTCGGCGGATATGTCCGTCTGCAGTCAGCTGCTGTAAGCTGGCAATAGCCATGACCTGGTAACCGCCGTAGGAGGCGATAAATTCTGCCTGTGAGCCGTTCAGGATCGTGGGCGATAATATGGAATACTGACAGAAGAGAAACTTATTCCGGAAAAACATGGAAATGGCTTCTTTTCCATATAAATGAAATTCGTGCTGGGATGTGCCGTTGGCGCAGTAATCACAGTAGTGGCCGTTTTTGGTAAATAATTCTGCCAGGGCTTCAAAATCTTTTGTTTCAAGAGCTGTGAGATATTTCTGGATAACAGGTTCCATGAAAGTTTCCTTTCTAATATACTTTTTCTGAATTGAGAAGGGCGTCTGTGCCGCCGTCCACAAACATGATAATGCCGTTGACGCCTCTTGCTTCTTTTGAAATAAGGAAATTAATGGCAGAGGCGATCTCATCCGGTTCCATAAGAGTCTCTTTGCCATATTTGGTAGGAATAGGAAGGGCATTTAATGCCGTCTTTTCATCCACAGACATAGTGGCAGTCATGGATGTGTTTACGTTTCCAGGTGCCACTGCGTTGATGCGAACCCCATTTGCGGCATAAGAGGCAGAATGGCGGCGGACCCATCTGGCTAAGGCATACTTGGAAGCCACGTACAGGCGGTTACCTGTAAGAAGGTCATTTTCATCTAAATTGGAAACCAGATCCAGGATGCGAAGTTCATCTTCATTATTATTATTTAAAATATCCGCCAGGTCCATGCGCAGGTCTCCCTGGGAGATAGCATTGGAAACAGTGGCTACGCAGCTGCCCCCTTTTTTCTCTAAAAGATCGTAGGCCCCTTTTATAATAGAAATCGTTCCGAAAAAGTTTAAAGAAAGGATCAGGCGCAGATCGTGACAGGAACCGGGAACGCCGGCGCATAAGATCAGACCGTCTAAACCTTCTGGATGCAGCTCGTGTAATTCATCAATTACTTTCTGCCGTCCTTCTGGAATAGAAAGGTCGGCCTGGATATCTCCTGTTTTCCAGTCGATATTGATAGTCTCATGTCCCTGTTTTTCTAATTGACTGATCACACGCAGGCCGATCCCACCGGAACCGCCGGTAATTGCATAGACTCCCATAAGTGATCCTCCGGTTTACAAATAATTTTCTTTCTATTATAATCGAAATTGATACCAATGTAATACCCAGAATAGTGAAAAAAAAGGATACCAGATGAAATGCTGCATTATGAGTTAGAGAAGAAAAAGGGCAGTTCTCTCTATGAAGAACTGTATCAGAAACTGAAAGAAGACATTTTAAGAGGGCGGATCCTGCCGGGGACCAAGCTGCCTTCCAAAAGGGAGCTGGCCAGGGATAATGGCATCAGCGTAAAGACAGTTTTAAGCGCCTACGAACAGCTGGTGGTAGAAGGCTATCTTTATTCCAAAGAGAAAAAAGGCTATTTTGTGGCGGCAGTGGAAGCTATGCCGGAGTATAAACCTGTAGTGGCAGAATATCCCCAACTTTACAGGGAAGATCAATGGTTTGCGGATTTTACAGCCAACAACACAGTGTATGATAAATTTCCATTTTCCATGTGGAGAAAGGTCATGAGGGAGGTGCTGTCAGAGTATGACAAAGAACTGGTAAAAAGAGGTCATTTTCTGGGAGTTCGCCAGCTGCGGGAGACCATTGCGGATTACTTATACCGCACCCGTGGAATGACCATTTCTCCTGAATGCATTGTGATCGGAGCCAGTATTGAATACCTGTATAGCCGTCTGATCAAGCTTCTGCCTGCAGACGCAGTCTATGCTGTGGAAAACCCGGGATATAAGAAAATCCCTGTGATCTATGAAGAATATGGGCTGAAGTGGAAGAGTATAGCCATGGACGATGGGGGAATCCATATGAAAAGCCTGCAAGACAGCGGGGCAGACATTATCCATGTATCCCCGGAGCACCATTATCCATTGGGAACAGTTATGTCTGCATCCAGGCGTCAGGAGCTTTTAAGCTGGGCTTCAGAAAAAGAAGAACGCTATATCATAGAGGATGATTATGACTGCGAATTCCGCTATCGTTCCCGGTCTATTCCCGCACTTGGGAGCATGGACTCCCACGAAAGCGTGATCTATATGAACACCTTCAGCAAGACCCTGACACCGGCTATCCGTATCAGCTATATGGTCCTTCCGGAGAAGCTGATGCGCCGCTACATTGATACCGCCAATTTTTACTGCAATACAGCCTCTACCTGTGAGCAGTATGCTCTGGCAAGATTTATTGAAAATGGCTATTTTGAGCGCCATTTAAGCCGTCTTAAGAAGTTTTATCATGCAGAAGGAGAACGTTTAAAGCGTATCTTAAAACAATCGGTGCTACTGCCAGCAGTCAGCGTGGACGGAGGTGAGAGCGGCACTCATCTGTTGGTAAAAGTAGATACTTCCATGACAGATACGGAGATTGAAGAGGCAGCGGAAAATATGGGTATCCATATTTCATGTCTGTCCCGGTTCTGCAGTGAGAAGAACCCGGAATATGATCATATTTTAGTGTTAAATTATTCTGATATGGATGAAAGCCGCCTGACGGAAGCGGTGAGAAGACTGGGTAATATTTTTATCCAGTGGTAAAATCTGATATCCTTTAATAGTTTTATTTTGGATATTTTAAAGATATCAGATCAGTGTTACCATGAGCCTACCGACACACAGGGAGGAATAAAGTGTTCCAAAATAAAAACTCCCTGTAGGAAAATGAGTGAAAAAATAAGCAAAGAAACGAGGTACGGACACATGGGAACAACTTATTATTTTCTGCCTACAAGAAACTTATTTGGAGAAGATTCCGTAAAGGAAACAGGTTCCTTAATGCAGAGCCTGGGAGGAAAGAAAACTCTCATTGTAACAGATGCATTTCTGGCAAAACAGGGAATGGCCCGGATGGTTCAGGATATCTTAAAGGACTCTGGTGTTGAAAGCGTTGTATTTGGCGGGGTAGAGCCAAACCCGAAGGATGTAAACGTAGAAGCCGGTCTTAAGGTATTCAAGGAAAATGGATGCGACTCTATTATCTCTCTTGGCGGTGGTTCTTCCCACGACTGTGCAAAGGGTATCGGCATTGTAGCTTCCAATGGAGGAAACATCCGGGATTATGAGGGTGTGGACAAGTCACAAAAGCCTATGTGCCCTATGGTTGCCATCAACACCACAGCAGGAACTGCTTCTGAGATCACCCGCTTCTGTATCATTACAGATACCAGCCGTCATGTAAAAATGGCGATCGTAGACTGGAGAGTGACACCACAGATCGCCATCAATGATCCCAAGCTGATGGTAGGCATGCCACCGTCACTGACAGCAGCTACCGGAATGGATGCTTTGACCCATGCTATTGAAGCTTATGTTTCTACCAATGCAAATCCACTGACAGATGCAGCTGCTACCATGGCTATTACCATGATCACACGGTATCTGCCAAAGGCAGTCGCAAATGGAGAATACATGAAGGCAAGAGACAAAATGGCATACGGACAGTACCTGGCCGGTATCGCTTTTAACAATGCTTCCTTAGGTTATGTTCATGCGATGGCTCATCAGTTAGGTGGTTTCTACAACCTGCCTCATGGTGTGTGCAACGCTATCCTCCTTCCTCATGTAGAAGAGTTTAACCTGATCGGAAATGCAAACCGCTTCAGAGACATTGCAAAGGCAATGGGTGAAAACATTGACGGACTTTCCACTATGGAAGCAGCCAGAAAAGCCATTGCAGCCATCCGCCAGCTCAGCGAGCAGGTAGGTATCCCACAGAACCTGAGAAGTCTTGGAGTAAAAGAAGAAGACTATGAGATCATGGCTGAAAATGCAATGAAGGACGTATGCCAGCTGACCAACCCGAGAAAGGCTACCAAAGAACAGGTAATCGGAATTTTCAAGGCTGCTTATTAATAAGATCTGCGGGCTTTATGAAAATGGAAATGGAAATGGTCCAGTGGCAAAAGGCATGAAAGACTGCAAAGAAATTGCATAAGAAAGGCGGAAAATAATATGGAAAAGGCAAAGTTACAGGAACGTTATCAGTTATTTATCGGAGGTCAGTGGAAAGATGCTTCTGCCCATGAAACATTTAAAACAATCTGCCCGGCAGACGGAAGCGTATTAGCAGAGTGTGCCCAGGCAACAAAGGAAGATGTAGATGAGGCAGTAAAAGCAGCATGGGAAGCTTTTAAAACATGGAAGCATACTACAGTTGCAGAAAGAGCCGCCGTTTTAAATAAGATCGCTGCCATCATTGATGAAAATAAGGAACATCTGGCTATGGTAGAGTCCATGGACAACGGCAAGCCCATCCGTGAGACACTGGCAGTAGATATCCCTATGGCAGCTGACCATTTCCGCTACTTTGCAGGCTGCATCCAGGCAGAAGAGGGAAGTGCCAATATTCTTGGCAAAGACACCTTAAGCCTGATCTTAAGAGAATCTATCGGCGTAGTAGGTCAGATCGTTCCATGGAATTTCCCATTTTTAATGGCAGCATGGAAGCTGGCTCCTGTTCTTGCCAGCGGCTGCTGTACTGTATTTAAGACCTCCAGTACGACACCTTTAAGTGTTCTGGAATTTGCAAGACTGGTCCAGGATGTGATCCCGGCAGGCGTATTTAACGTGATCACCGGTTCTGGCTCTAAATCCGGCCAGTATATGTTAGATCATCCGGGATTTAGAAAACTTGCTTTTACCGGTTCCACAGAAGTAGGACGAAATGTAGCTTTGGCAGCAGCTCAGAAACTGATTCCTGCAACACTGGAGCTGGGAGGAAAATCTGCCAATATCTTCTTTGAAGACTGTGACTGGGAAATGGCAATGGACGGACTTCAGATGGGCATCCTCTTTAACCAGGGCCAGGTTTGCTGCGCAGGTTCCAGAGTCTTTGTCCAGGAAAGCATTTATGACCGTTTTGTAGAAGAGGCTGTAAAACGCTTTAATAAAGTAAAAGTAGGTCTTCCATGGAAAGAAGAGACCCAGATGGGAAGCCAGATCGACCGCAGACAGATGGAAAAGATCTTAAAATATGTGGAGATCGGCAAGGAAGAAGGCGCAAAGGTGCTTTGCGGCGGTGTACAGGCGAAAGAAGGAGAACTGGAAAAAGGCTGCTTCCTGCGTCCAACCTTATTAGGAGATGTGACCAACGATATGCGCGTTGCCCAGGAAGAGATTTTCGGACCAGTTGCATGCATCATCAAGTTTAAAACAGAGGAAGAAGTCCTTGCCATGGCAAATGACAGTGCCTACGGCTTAGGCGGTGCTGTTTGGACCAGAGATATCAACAGGGCCCTTCGTGTGGCAAGAGGCGTGGAAACAGGACGTATGTGGGTCAACACCTACAATGCGATCCCGGAAGGCGCTCCATTTGGCGGCTGCAAGGCATCCGGTATCGGAAGAGAGACCCATAAGGTCATCCTGGAACATTATACCCAGATGAAGAACATTATGATTAATATGGCAGAGGCGCCTACTGGATTTTATCCGGCATAGGATGTAAATAAAAAATGATTCCATCCTTTTGACATTTTTTGAGTTGAGAAATATAATAATTCCTGAACGAGTAGCAAACAAGCGTAAATCCAGTTTTGCTGCTCGTTTTTTTATGCAAAAAGAGTCAGGTGGAAAGTTTAAGATAAAAGCAAAACGAACATACATTCGATAAAACTATAGACGGATAGATAAAAATGAGGTATAATGAGTCCAAAAGAGTCTGTGTAAGCGAAAAACTTAAATGTAAAAGTTGATGGGAAAGGAAGTGGTAATATGATTTATACATGTACATATCCGTCCCCACTGGGAAATATTTTACTGGCGGCAGATGAGGTTGGACTGACTGGTTTATGGTTTGAGGGACAAAAGTATTTTGCCAAAACACTTCCAAAAGAAACCATTTCACAGGAGACACCCGTTCTGATCCAGGCGAAAAAATGGCTGGATGTATATTTTTCCGGGAAAGAGCCGGATTTTACTCCTGCACTTCATCCTGCAGGTTCCCCGTTTCGCCAGGCTGTATGGCAGATCTTACTGCAGATCCCTTATGGACAGACTATGACATATGGAGAGATTGCAAAAAAGATGGCACAGATGCAGGATGCGCCTCATATGTCTGCACAGGCTGTAGGCGGAGCAGTAGGACATAACGAAGTTTCCATTATCATCCCCTGTCATCGTGTTGTAGGAACCAATGGAAGTCTTACCGGATATGCCGGGGGAATTGAAAAGAAGATCGCGCTGTTAGAACTGGAACATACAGATATGAGCGGGTTCTTTATTCCAAAGAAGGGGACTGCCCTTTAAATGGATCTTGAGATCACAGAAAATGATAAAAGAAAAAGGCACAAAAAGGATGAAAATAAAACAGCAAAGGCAGATCAATGCATTTTTAGTCAACCTGTTTGGGAACAGCAGAGGAGATATGCTGTTTCGTCAACAGGAGGAACTGCTTGATACACTGATCAGAAATACAGAAAATAAGACAAAGGATCAGATGAAAACGCTGACTCAGACAATTTTACCCCGTATAGCCCTGTACAAGGTACTGAACCAAAGTGGTCTGTCACAGGAGGATGTCTACAGGCATATGCGAAACTATATGCTGGATATCGTTGGAACAGAAAAGCATTTGTCCATGGTAAAAATGGAACGGGTGCCGGGATTTTATTTTCTTTACAGCAATATTTTCCTTCGTGTTGTGCGAAGAACGGATCTGTGGGACAGTGAGCAGGCCCATGGAAAGGATTATTTTGATGTGACAATGAAAAAATGCCTGTGGCATACAGCCTGTTTAGAAAATGGCTGTGAAAAGCTTTGTCCCCTGTTTTGTGATGTTGATAATGTAACATATGGTGGTCTGAAAAAACTGGACTTTTCCCGTACTAAAACATTAGGTTACGGGGGAGACTGCTGTGATTTCCATTTTTTCAGGAAAAGATCCTGATCGGGACTGAAAAATGAGCATATAAAAGGCGTATGGATCCTGGTATGGACTCATACGCCTTTTGTTGCTATTCATCTTGTTTCCGTATTTATGAAAACAAGTTCTCAAGATCCTGATAAAATTGAGGATAAGAAATATTCACACATTCTGCCCCATTGATCTGTGTAACGCCCTCTGCGCAGTGAGCCGTTACTGCAAAGGTCATGGCAATGCGGTGGTCTAAGTGGCTTTCAATCACTGCACCGTGAAGCGGTCTGCCGCCGCGGATGATCATGCCGTCCGCTGTTTCTGTTACATCAGCTCCCATAGCACTTAAATTTTCCACCATAACAGCAATTCGGTTGGACTCTTTTACCTTTAATTCTGCTGCATCCCGGATTACGGTCGTTCCCTCTGCAAAGCAGGCCATGGCAGCGATCATAGGCAGTTCGTCAATAAGAGTCGGGATAATGCTGCCGCCGATCTCTGTTCCATGAAGGGAAGAAGCGCGGACTAAAAGATCAGCAACCGGTTCCCCTTCGTCCTCTTTTACATTTAATAAAGTAAGGTCTGCACCCATAGCCCTGCATACATGAAGGATGTCGTCCCTGGTAGGATTGATGCCTACATTTTTGATCAGGATCTCAGAGCCGGGTACCATAAGTCCTGCTGCAATAAAGTAGGCAGCAGAAGAAATGTCTCCTGGTACATTTACCTTTACACTGTGCAGTTCACTGGCCGGTTCAATAGTAGCAGTGGTATCTTTTGTGGTCACATGGGCGCCGAACAGATTTAACATGATCTCAGAGTGATTTCTGGATACATAAGGCTCTGTAACAGAAGTAGGTCCCTCTGCGTAAAGTCCTGCTAATAAAATAGAAGATTTTACCTGGGCAGAGGCTACTTTGGAGGTATAGTGGATGCCGTGAAGGGCTTTTCCGTGGATCGCCAGAGGCGCGCAGCCATTTCCATTTACACTGACAATATCTGCGCCCATCAGAGACAGAGGCTCCATAATACGTTTCATAGGGCGTTTCTGGATGGAAGCGTCACCTGTTAAAGTTACGTCAAAGTTCTGTGCAGATAAAATGCCGGAGATCAGGCGGGTAGTAGTGCCGCTGTTTCCGCAGTCCAGTATGGTCTCCGGCTTTTTAAGACCGTGAAGGCCATTTCCATGTACCAGGACGATATCCCCTCTATTTTCAATGGCAACGCCCATACGTTCAAAACAGGAGATGGTAGACAGACAGTCAGCTCCCTGTAAAAATCCTGTGATCTCGGTGGTTCCCTTTGCAAGAGAGCCGAACATCACGGCACGGTGGGAAATAGATTTATCTCCCGGAACCGTGATTTCTCCCTTTAATGGGCCTGATTTTTTAAATTCCATATGTTTCCTCCCCGACAGGTAGACGTTACAGTCTTACCATTTCGTATTTATAATATTCCAGCCGTTTCCAGGCTGCGGTCATAGATGTTTCATCATAAAATTCGATCTTTAAGGCACCTTCGCCCCGTTCTCTGTTGTTATTGATACCAATATTTTTAATACTGATGCCTTTGGCTGCCAGAATAACTGCGATGGTGGAGATCGCACCTACCTCATCGGCCACATCTACAGAAAAAGCATAAGAAGGTTCCACAGAACCCTTGGCCCGGTCAGTAATGGTATTTCGGTAGTCTCTGGATTTTTCAAACAGTTTATAAATCGCTTCTCCCTGATGTCCTTTTATTTCAGAAAGGATGTCCTGAAGGGAACCGATATAACGTTCTAACATATCTGCAATAGGTTCCACATTGGTCATACAGATCTGCTCCCACATTTCAGGAGAGGAAGACGCAATACGGGTAATATCCTTAAAACCGCCTGCAGCTACCCGTTTCATGGTTCCGGCAGGTGAGTCGGCATCTTTTACCAGATTTACAAGGCTGGAAGCAACCAGATGGGGCAGATGACTGATGGCAGCCACCACTTTATCATGTTCCCTGTAGTCAAGTACCAGTGGGATAGCACCTACGGTCTGGGCCACTGCGATAATACGGTTGGCATTTTCGGCATATTTTGGTGGAATATTACCGGTTTCGCTGCCGCTCTGGTCAAGGCCTTCCGGCGGTGTAACAATATAATAAGCATTTTCAAGGAGATGATCCGTTGCGTTTTCGTATCCTGTTTTTTCAGAACCGGCCATAGGATGACCGCCTACAAAGCAGTCTGTAAGGCCCTGGCGCAGGATCTCTTCGTGGATGTCCGTTTTGGTGCTTCCTACATCCGTGATCAAAGCTCCCGGTTTTAAATAGGAGCGGATCTTAGACAGATACTGTGCATTGTATTCCACCGGCGTACATAAAAAGATCAGGTCACATTCTTTTAACTGTTCGTCAATGCCGTCTAAAATAACATCTACAATGCCGTCTTTTTTTGCCTGCTCCAGCTTGGAACGGGTGCGCATATAGGCCATGATGCGGATATCCGGACGGGCTCTTTTAATGCCCTTTGCTAAGGAACCGCCGATAAGGCCAAGGCCGATAAAGGCAATGGTTGTATCATTCATGGTAAATTTTTCCATTTTAAAATCGCTCCTTACATTATAGAATGTTCTATCGGAGATACAGAATCACCTGAAAACCTTCACAAAGATAGATGTCCTCTCGGAGTCTTTCCTGCACCTGCTTTTGTGGCCGATTTTCCACCAGTAGCACCCGAATTTCATCAACGTACGCACCGCGTACGCCTCAGAAATTTGGGCACAA